>Ga0209087_1000008_pt1 | contig 144791 bp, 128 predicted proteins | sample S_130805_EF_Meta_FD_187321 | JGI IMG/M metagenome (GOLD analysis project Ga0209087, IMG submission 187321) | Freshwater microbial communities from Lake Simoncouche, Canada to study carbon cycling - S_130805_EF_MetaG (SPAdes) (version 2) | ecosystem: Environmental > Aquatic > Freshwater > Lake ... | reverse complement strand
GAGGCGTTGGGATGTCTTCAAATGCTGACGTGATTGGCGTGGGGGATACCGCATCATACCTAGACTGAATATCAGCAACATTAGACCCAGTGGCCGCAGCCATATCAGCCGTGCTAACGCCATACATATCCATTGCCGCAGCAATGTCGGCATCACTCATACCCTCATTAGCGGATAAAAATTCTAAAATCTGTTGATGGGAAACTGCCATTATCCGACCTTCCAATTTGTTCCGTCAGAATATACAGGCACTGCTACCGCTCCGCCAGTCACGACTGTTGCACCAAACACTGGGGCCAAAGCATCCGTCACAAACGCTCTAGCACCTTTACCGGATACAGAAGCAAATGGCAGGGTGGCTACCGTGTAGTTTGTCAACGGCGGCTGAATTCCGTTAGAGTTTAGCTGGCCCAAAATGTTCTGGATACGGTTAAAGTACAGCCGCAAAATGTTGTTTAGCTGGTCTTGGTACTGCCTGTTGTATTCTTCTGTGGCCAACGGCAGCGCAGGAGGCTGCGCCCGCTGAAGCTCAAACTCTGAGGTAATAATTAAACTCATGAATTACCCCTGCGACCGTCTTGACGGATGTCCAAACGGGGCGAGCCCAACTGCCATGTAGTACCAATCTGGTTAGACTCAATCTTTAAAATCATTTGGCGACCGCGCACCCTGATGTAGACCTGACCCGTGAACTTCTCAATAGGCGCAGTAGCCGTGCGAACAATCGTTGCGTCACTATTCCCACCCAAAGAAATGGGATTGTTGTAGCCCGAACCGGAGTTCTGCATGGGGATCAGGGTCATTGTGACTTGTGGGGATTCAATGTTAGACCCACGGAATGTAATATCCGGCAAGATACGCCAGACAAAACCAAACCTGTCGCCATCGTCAATGTCAAACTCAGCGGTTTCAATATAAGCATTGATTGCAACAGGCGTGCCGGTTGTGTTGTCGTCCACACCATTTTCGTGATACACCACGTTGTAATCGTAAGTTGCCGCCATAGGGTAATTACGTAGCCCTGAGTCAAGCCAAGCGGTACGTGCCATGGTGCCGTAAGTCCATACGCCTTCACCATTGTTTTCAAAGTAGTTATACGTAACGTACCGGTCGATGGTAAATGAGTTGGCTGAGCAGTAGAAGAACCACACCTCGTTAAAGCCTTCATTCGTAGAGGCAACAATCTGAGCCGCTTGGGATAAGTTAATGTCTTCGTAAATGAACTGGCGCAGATCACAGCGCAAAGTTTGAACTCGACCATCGTATTTATAGAACTTGTCTACGCCCATCCAATAGGTAACGCCTGAAGCTAACGCCGCCGCATTTGGTCCAGCAATAGACAAGTTGTCGCCCAGCAACTGAGAACCCCACACAACCGGTGGCCCTTGGTACTGCAAAGAATACAGCGAAGAATCTGTAAACACCAAAATCTCTTGGCGAGATTGAACTGCGGTCACGATCTTTGAGCCATGCGATAGTTGCAAGCTACCCGCTTGATTGGTGGCGGCTGGAGCCCACTCTAAATAGTTTTCTTGGTCAGACCACCGTATCAGCATTGGGTTTTGAGTCCCAGTGCCGTACTCGGTACAACCAAAAGCAAATGTAAACCGCGACGCATCAGAGATAAGAATTAAGTTCTGTACCGCTGGAACAGAAGAAGCGCCGGTCAAACTAGAAATTAGCACGCCCCTAGTTGTCAAGGATGTGTTGGCTTTCCAGATGTATATGCCGCCACCATTAGGCGCAAAAATCAAATCTTCACCAAAGTTATTCTGGCTCCAAATCCGCATTTGGCTAGTAGACTCTACGCCAATACCCCATGTACCAGAGCCCCAAGCACCGGCACCCCAGCCAACCAAGGGTATTGCATAGGCTGTACCAACATTGATTTGATATGCAGCAAGTACAGAAGCCCCACCACCCGTAGCAGTAGAAGTTGCCGCTGTCGCCGCTTGAATAGAGTACGTTGTTGCAGATGTACCGATTGAAGCTAACTGGTATTCGCCGTTAAGGGTTAACCCTCCCACTGCTGTCGCGCCACTAAAAGTTACGTAGTCACCGTTAACCCAGCCCCCTGTTGCATCTGTAACAACAACAGTCGTAGATAGATTGGTCGTAGCAAAAGGGTTTGCGCCAAGCGTAGCTGCAGTTTTGCGCAGGGGTGTGATGTCGTTGTATGCACCGCCAGATTCAATATAGAACTTTAAGTTAGTGCCAACACCCAGCAAGTTTTGGCCGCCAAGAGTTACCCAGTTCCATAAAGAACGGCAAACTCCCAAGAATGTAGTGTTAGAAATGCGTTGCCAACCGCCAATCTTTTCTGGCGTACCCTGACGAAACCGCATCTTGTCGGAAACGTAATACCCGTTCTCGTTGGTGTAGCGAGTGTTTTCTCTGTTTACACCAGCTTTCAGGGTTAGCTTTTTTAACGGCATCGGTCAATCCAGTAAGGCGCACTCAGCCGTGCGGCGTTTTAACAAGCCCGGCAGTACTTTACCGCCACCTTTGGTCCAGAGCATCAGTTGTTCTTTTGCGCCTTCCCAATCATTGGCATTGATTTTCCTCTTTAACGTGCTTGTTTGCAAGCGTCCAGTGCCCAAGTTATAACAGAAATCTACAATCGCATTGCACTTACGCTCATCTGTAATCAAGCTGGGGCAGTTACGCAGAACACCGGGCAGATACGTATGCTCAAGCTCAATCATCAGAAGCGCCCTAGCCGTTGGTTCATCCATTGGTGCATCTTCCAAAGTCACCTTGCGCTTGTCTGCGTAGTAGGTAGAACCATAGCCAATCGTAGCCACGCCAGCCGGACAAAGGTACGGCTTGGCGCGGTAGCCCTCAAACTGACGGCACAGACTGGCGGCTAACTCTAGGTTCATATTCCGCGTTGCTTCAGAGTTCTATCAAGGAACCAATAGTTAATTGTTCCAGACAGCAGGGCTGAGAAGTCAGGTGTCATCATGGTTTTAAACACTTCTACGGCTGGCGCACCGCCAAGCCATGCGTTCCATGCAAACCATACGTGGATAAATGACCATACGAATAGTACCCAATATGTTACTACTGGACGGACAGATGCTGACAGACTAGCCACCCAACCGCCTGCGGCTTTGACCATCTCGGCCTGCTGGGTGATGGCGTTGTTGAAGGCATCCATTACGCCTACGTCCATAGCGGCTTCTCTTTGAGCGCCAATCTCAGCCAACTTCTGCTGACCGCGTAGCGTTTCTAATTCGCATTGACGGGCAAACATGGCAAGCTCATGCTGGCGCTCATTCTTCTTGTCAAAGAACTTCAGGACTTCAGGGGCCATGCGGAACAAGCCGCCAAAGATAGAGCCGAGCAAGCCCCCAGATAAAATATCAAGCATAGTTATTCTCCGCAGTGTTTACATTTGTGATGGCTGTCGCCGTGCGAGAGCTTAACCCCCGCTAAGAGGCCAATGAAGCCGCCGATGATTGTTTGGAACGCCGGGTGGAGCATACTGAAGATTTCTGCATTGTCCACTTCCTTGGCCCACAGGCCGAGCAGGAACGCAACCACCATACCGAGCACAGATAAGCAAAGGGTAGCGGCTACCATCAGGGTTACAGAATAGGTCAATTTACCCACGACATCTTGGTTATGTTCCATTTCAACCTCTATACGTACACGTCCAGCTTACGGTTGGTAAAAATCTCAAGGCTAAGTTGATTGCGTTCGGCTTTCTTTACGTACAACTCAACCTCAAGTTCATCAATTTTGTTCTTCACCTTTGTCATCTTCAACGCTTGTTTGTATTCTTCTTCTAGGCGCTGCTGCCTGCGCTCAAGCGCGTCTGTCTTGGTTGGCTCGCCTCCCGGCTGAACCATGGGATACCATTTGTGTATGGGCGGAATCATTTTGTTTCACGAGCAGTTGCATCTTTGTATCCATGTATGACTAACTCTCTAAGCTTTGTGGAGTCGGATGTACCCGCCCATTCTGCCAAATTGTTCCAGATAACCACGTAGTCTGAGGACTTGCAATGCTGTGCGTTTTGATTGAGCCATGCCACCATCTCTTTGTGGCGCTCGGTAGGGTCGTGGGTTGTGTAGCCAATTCCGTAAAACTCCCGGACGTGACAGCCATTCTTGGCTACGGCTCCAACCAGCCCTAACAACAGTAACAATACGATCCAGCGCATTCATCATGTCCCTGCCCAAGCAATTAAGTAGGTTCCAGCAATAATGAAGGCTGTTATACAGGCGGCTGCAATCAATGCCTCCGCCCAGTCCCACATTACTGCACCGATACGTCAGTAACGTCAGTCACGGCCACAGAATCATCTTCCGCAGGCTTGGTTTCTAACGCGGCTTTTAGCATTGTGAAGAAGGCATCTCTGCCCACTTGGAGTTGGTCAAGCTGGAACTTGGTAGAACCAATCTTGCGCTCAATGTCTGCAACGTGATTTAACAGCATCTGCTGCTGCTCCGTCATGTCTTCAACTTTGACTTCAACGCCATCTATAGTTACGATTTGGGATTGTTGGTTTGCCATTTCGTATTTCCTTTTAAAGTGCCACCAAGATCGGGTGGTGGCTTCCCGTTACGCGCTCCAAGGCAAAGCTGTATTTGCGGGACTGACAGGCGGGTTAATCATGCTGTCGATTTGTCCCTGCACACAGGCTTGTGCGCTTGTAATGGCTGACTCAGGAATCCAACCAATCACAATGGCTTCTGTCAGGTCAGCGTATGGGGTCACTGGGCCTGTTTGGTCAGCAGAACTGAACTGCGTGTTGCCACCGATAGAGGCGGTGTTAGCGCCGTCTACGCCAGTAACTTCCCACAAAGCATTGACCACATAGTTAGGGTCAGGCTGTTGCAGGGTGTACATCGCTGTTATGCGGGTTGTAAAAGTTGTTGCCATGTTAGGCTCCTTTCAGAGTTGCAAGTTCGGCTTTCACCGAGTCGAGTTGAGATTTCAAATCTTTAATGGCGTTAACCATGTACCAAGTCAAGTTGTCGGCATCCACTGACATAACGCCTGTAGATTCTGTTTTGACGCATTCAGGCAATATTTGCTGAAGTTCTTGGGCAATAACACCCAATTGAACACCTTGTTTTTTAATTGCTTGATTTTGCGGTACTTCGGTAATTTCTTCAGGCAAGCGGTATTCAAAGTTACGAACTTGAATAGCATTGATTTTTTCCAAGCCAATGTTGTTGTCAACAATGTTTTTCTTAAGGCGTTGGTCAGAAGTAACTGACCACAAGGTTGAATTGTTGCCTTGGTACATACCGCCGCCATTAGGGCTAATAACACCTGTAGTAGAGCCTTTGCCCGTCAAGTTAGAAGTTCCAATGACAATTTCTTGAGTGTTACTAGAGGCGCTTCCTGATGAGTTCCAACCAATATAAACAGAGTATGTAGTGGTGATAGCGGCTGAACCTTGACCCGCTTGCCATCCAACAAATACGTTGTAACTTCCACTGTTTAAACTGTAACCGGCGGCGCGACCTAAGAGAGTATTTTGAGTACCAGATGTAAGATTAAAACCAGTTTGCTCACCAATAGCCACGTTAGCACTACCAGTTACACCGGCGTTGCCCATTACTTGGTAACCAACTCCTGTATTGCTGTTTCCGGTATTGCTGTTTAATGCCTGTGTACCAATTGCTGTGCAATAACTTGTTGCTGTAGCAGATGCGCTTGAACCATTTGCGGAAAAGCCAAGTGCCACGTTGCCAGTGCCAGTTGTGAGGTATTGGAAGGAGTTTGAGCCAACAACCGTGTTGCCTGATGCTCCAGTCTGGGCATACAAGGCATAGTGACCAACAGCAACGTTTTGGTCACCAGTAGTGCCCACAAGAGCAAAGTCTCCAACAGCAACGTTGTAAGAACCTGTGACATCTCGACTAGCCAAATATCCAACCGCAGTGTTGTAACTACCCGTTGTTAAGTTGCGTAATGCCGCATCACCCGTTGCAGTGTTGTAACTACCACTGGTTATGCCGTACATGGCCCCATTACCAACCGCAGTGTTGCTGACGGCAGTCGATGCAGTTCCACTACCAGCACCCGCTAAACGACCAATATAGGTGTTTAATTGTCCAGTAGTAGCACCTAAGCCTGCTTGGTGACCAACAAATGTACAGTACCCATTGGTTGAGGCATAACCCGCTTGATAACCAACAGCGGTAACCGCTGTACCTGTTGAATTGGTATACGCCGCCTGATAACCAACAGCAGTGTTTTCTGACGCTGAAAGATTAAAGGAAAGCGCACTAACGCCTATTGCTACGTTGGAAGAGCCAGTGGTGTGTCTTGTTAAAGCACCATTACCAACGGCAGTATTACTTGCGCCTGTGCTACTAACTCCAAGAGCGTTTGAGCCAACAGCAGTGTTACCGCCAACAGTTGCAAGATTTAATGCGGCATTACCAATAGCAGTGTTGTCACTACTTGTTGAGTTTGTATACAGTGCGCCCCTGCCTAGTGCAGTGTTAAATCGACCCGTAGTATTTCCACGTCCTGCTTGCATACCGACAGCAGTAAAGTAGTCGCCCGTGCTGTTATTAAGCCCCGCCTCATAACCCACAGCAGTGTTTGAAGACTCGGTGTTAAGGCTAAGTGCGGCTCGACCTATGGCAGTATTGTTTGAACCAGAAACAAGAGTTGAAAGCGCACCGTTGCCCATTGCTACGTTGCTATTGCCAGTTGTTATGTAACGACCGGGGGAGTCGTATGAGCCATCACTTGTTCCCATCATGGTGTTGGCACTACCAGTAATACCTGCAACGCCGCCATACATGGAATTTAAGCCAACAGAGGTGTTGTAATTACCAGTGGTATTTCCCCGCAAAGCGTTTTGACCGATGGCAGTTATGTTTGCGCCTGAAACATTGAGGTAACCTGCGGAAAAACCAACAGCAGTAATGCTTCCCGATGTAGTGGTGTAAGCCGCCGCATAACCAATGGCAGTTTGGTTTGTGCCAGTTTGGTTTAACCTTAAAGCATCGTCACCCATAGCAACATTGTTAGAGCCAGAGGTGGTGGTGAACATCGCACCTACTCCAACTGCAACGTTGGAACTACCAGATGTGACAGCAAACAAAGAAGCCGCACCTACAGCAGTTGCGGCTGAGCCTGTATAGGTTCCACTCATGGCCTGCCGACCGATTGCAGTTATGTTAGTGCCTGTAGTAGCTCCAGAAGCCGCTAAATACCCCACAGCCGTATTTAGAGTGCCTGTGTTGTTGTACAGCGCCCGAAAACCTACAGCAGTGGTGTAATCTGCGGTGTTTAAATACGAAGCCTCATGACCTACAGCGGTGTTGTTTGATGATGTGCTGTTTGTGTATAAAGAATAAGCACCAACAGCCACATTGTTAGCGCCTGCCGTATTAAAAGTCATTGCAACTGCGCCAATGGCAACGTTAAGTGCTCCTGATGTACCTCTTGTGTACGCTTGATTTCCAATGCCAATGTTATTGTCACCAGTAATAGAATTTACACCAGCACCACCAGACCCATATCCACCAAAAAAGTTAAACCCACCAGTTGTTATATCTTTACCGGCAGAAAAGCCAATAGATGTATTTCCCGCACCAGTTGAATTGTATGAAGCCTGATAACCAACGGCAGTTCCGTTACTTGCGGAAAGGTTTGTGGCTAAAGCCTGACGGCCTACTGCAACATTCTTTGTACCTGTTGTGTTTGCCGCTAAAGCTCCAAAACTTCCAATTGCTGTGTTGTCATCTCCCGTTAAATTTGCCGCAAGAGCAGATGACCCAACGGCCAAATTAGAACCACCAGTAGAGACAAGCAAAGCGTTATAACCAAGAGCAGTTGAGTTATTTGCACCGCCACCTGTATTAGCCGCCAAAGCACTAGCACCCACCGCAGTATTGGTAGATACAGCACCAGCACCACGGCCTACAGTTAGACCTTGGATGAGAGCACCCGCTGTTAATGTGGATACGCCTGTTACTCCAAGAGTGCTAGATGCAGTCAGCGTAGTAAACGCACCCGCCAACGGAGTAGTTGTTCCGATGATGACGTTGTTAATTTGATTGCCGCCGCCAGCAATTGTTCCACTAAGAGTAAATGCTCCGATGGTGTTGGCGGTTAATGTAGTGCCATTAAATGTCAAGTTGGCAGAATCTTGGAGCAGACCGCCTGTACCAGCGTAAGTCACACGGCCTGAAGTCAAACCTGTGTCGGTCAACGAAGTAACAGTCAAAGCGCCCAAAGAGGCATTACTACTGACCTTTACAAAGTCAGAACCGTTCCATGCGCATAAAGCCGATTCACCAGCAAGAATAGTGACACCAGTTGTTGGGCCTACACCAACTAACTTAACAGAAAAGCCGCCGGTGGTGGCGTTGATAACCGTATAAATCTTTGATTGCGCCGGGGCAGTAACCGTACGCAATACCGTACGTGCGCCTGAGAATAATAGAATAGCTTCACGGGCTGTGTTGGCTGCGCCTGTGGTTGTGGTCAGCGTTACGTCTGCGTCAGTGCTGAGGTTTGTAGTGCCCGCAACTGCTGAATCAACCAGGGAAGTGATGGAGTTATTTACCGTATCACCCCAAGTGCCGCTCAGTTCACCCGTGACCGGCAGTGCCAGACCCAAGAGTGATGTGTATGCTGTAGTCATTTAAAAGCTCCTATTTCGTGTCGATTTGTGTCCAGCCCGGATTCTGGGTGTCACTAACCTGTGTCCAGCCCGGAGACTGAACGTTGTTGATATTTTGCCAGTTTGCGGTCTGCGTGTCATCAATAATTTCCCACAAAGGTCTACCCATTACCAAATCCGTTATTGTCGCCAACTCTACAATAGAAGCCATAAAGCTTGCTACCGCTAAATCCACATCGCTGATTGTTGCTGACTCTGAAACACTAGCCCCAAACGTAACACCAGCACTTATCGCATCACTGCCCGTTGCCGTCTCATCTACTACGGAACTTACCGACAAACTACCCGATACCGCATCCGTCCCTGTGGCGCTTTCAATAACACTTGCTAAGAAAGTAAATGCCCCAGCCGTTAAATCTGTACCTGTCGCTGTTTCCAGTATCTGAGCCAAGAAGTTGGCGAACGCACTAACTTCATCTGACCCCGTAGCAGTCTCACTGACTGACACCCCGTATGTCGGAGTGGCGCTTATTACATCACTACCTGTTGCTGACTCACTGACCGCAGATCCAAACGTCGCTTTTGCACTGACCGCATCGGTTCCGGTACCTGTCTCACTGATCGTTGCCCCAAATGTGGCCAGAGCACTCACTGCATCTGTACCCGTACCTGTTTCACTGACAGACGCGCCAAAAGTTAAACCTGCCGCAACATTGTCTGTTCCCGTACCCGTCTCTGTTACCGATACCCCATAAGTTGGGGTAGAACTAACTGCATCCGTACCCGTCGCAGTCTCACTGACCGATGTTCCGTACGTGGGTATCGAACTTACAGCGTCTGTACCTGTACCTGTCTCACTGACCGCCGCCCCAAATGTTGCTAACGCACTAACTAAATCTGTACCCGTAGCCGTCTCATTGACACTAGACCCCACTGAGGCCAACGCAGAGACGGCGTCCGTCCCTGTCGCAGTTTCAGCAACACTCCGGTCAACGACTGAATCACCCCAGCCAGCCTGACCCCATGTGCCAGAACCCCAGCCGCCGTCAGCCATTTAGACCTCAACCGGCGAGAGAGAACGTGTAAGTTACGCTTAAAACGTCACCAGAAACCACAGAGCGGTCGCCGGGAGAGGCAAAGTCAGCAGCAGAAAACAATGTACCTGTCGTACCGCTCTTAGCGCTACCGCTTGTCAAGAATGCACCACCCACAGTAGAAGTAGCGTTAATGTTAAACGTAGCAGGAGAAGCTGAGTTTGTAGCCACAGAAGGGTTAGCTGTAGTCGCTGTTGCAAATGTAGCCGCCACACGGGTTGCATTGCTGTAAGGCACAACTTCAGTCCATCCAGCGTGGGAAGACATGGTGTCGCCAGCCGCAGGTGTATTAGAAGCACCAGCGCCGTATAAACCAATGTACCAAGTGGTAATCTGGGTCACTGAAGTCAAAGCCGTACCAGCCATGTACGCCAGACCAGCGTTAACCACCAAGTTTTTTGACTCAGCAGACCACTTGAGTTTGCCGTCTTTGTCATGGCACTCAACGTAGTAAACGCCTGTGGCTTGCGCCTGTTCGCTTGATTTTGTACCGGCAATAAGACCGCTAGAAACATGGTCAATTGCTGTAAGTTTTTCCGTGGTCATATCGACTCCTTAGTTAGAACTGCGAATTAATGCTGCTGTTGATGTATTGGCAGGCATTGTGATGGTGAAATTAGTGGATGTCTTATCAGACCCAAAATCCAAAACTGCAATAGCTTTGTTGCCTTGTGTCACGTTGTAAATCAAAGCGCAACGGGCAGTTACTGAAGCGTTAAACACCACATCAGCGAAGTCTACATAAGCTGTAAACCCAGAAGAGTTGATTGTTACGCCAGTCAGGACTACACCGCCAGCCACATAGCCTGTACCCGTAACTTCACCGCTCGTTGTGTAAACAGTGGTAGCTTCGTTTAAATCCGCATTGGCCGTATACAGCGCAATCTTAAGCGTGTCTGTAAGCAAGTTGTGGACGCCCGTATACAACTGCGTTTTAAAGCTAGTGGTCTGGGTCTGGAGAATGTTACTCATGCAACCGCCGTTCTAACCTGACCATCACGATAAGCATCAGCGCGTTGTTTGCCATCCGCCAAGTTTTTATACAGGGCAATAGCCTGTACGTAGCGATCTTGCGCCAGCTTGACCATATCAGCTTCACCCTTCATGTAGGTGTAAGCCTCGCAGATAGTGCCATACAACAAGACAGAATCAAAGTTATCGCCCAGCCAAGTAGTACCGGCAGTGACGATTGACTCGGGGTAGTAGTTGTAGTGAAGCTCTGCGTTGTAGGCTGCGGCGGGCGTAGGACCCACAATGAACGTCAACTCGTTTACATCATCCGAGCGGGGGCCAAAGATGGCGTAGTGTTTAGGCTCAGATGCAAACGCAGACAGCGGATATGCTTCACGGATAAAGTTAACGTCTTTGTTTAGCAAGTACAGGTAGTCGCCTTGGAACACTAGTGAGCCAGACACCGTACCGCTGTTCGCGACTGTCAACGTAATGGTTGTACTGGCAATACTTCTGACCAGAGCATTAGTACCGATGCCTGTGCCTGTCACCTGCTGGCCTATCTCAATACCCGTAGTGCTAGCCACCACAATTGTTTTTGCCCCAGATGTACCGGTAGCAGTTGTGGTGTTGTACGGGTATACGGCAAGGCTATACACAGACAGAAAATCCGAGGGGCACTGAAGGTACTTATTGCCGGTGGTCAAAAAGCCTGTCACGTTCTTTCGCAAATTAGCAGGCTGCGCACTGTTATAGATGCGCTGCTCCGCCTGACGAATGAACACATTCATATTGTCAGTTGGGAAAGAATTCTCGCAGTAATCGTTTACTTGCGTGACAAGCTGGGTGTAATTCATGCCATCGGGCCTCTAGACATAAAACCTTTGGTAGCTGCACCTGCGCCACGCATTTTGATGCCGCTAGTCTTAATTTTCTCATCACCGGCAGACTTGCTTTCAGCACCAACGCTCATATCAAGCGTATCAAGTTTGCTGCGGTTAGGACCGCTACCGGGATTAGCAGAAGCTTTGACTTCCTTGCCGGTCATGGTGTGGGGCTTGGCATAGACTTTGGCATCGCCAACTTCTTTACCCATCATTTTTTTACTGTATGTAGCCATGATTAGCCCCGCTTTTGGTTGTTGGCACGAGCCAAGTTACGGCCTACTTTACGCATAGCCTCACCAGTCACGCCTTTGGTTTTCTTGCCGCCACCCATCATGCCAGTGGTAGGGCCACTGTCGCCCAAATTTTTACCTTCGGTCTTGCCTTTTTTAGCGATGCCGTCGGCTGATCGTGTGTATGCCATTTCAATCTCCTTCAAGATATAGATACTGTACCAACAAATGTCGTTGCCACCAAGTAGTTTGGTGTCAAACCAGAATCAAAATTACTTGCCCCGCCTACGGGTGCCCAACCCCACTGAATGTCGCGTGAACCACCCGACAAATTACCGTTTGCATTAACGCCAGAAGTTACATACGTTGTGTCCTTGCGCGGGTTGCGCAGGGCTTGTGGATCATCCACAGGGAACGTACCTAACATTAACTGCGGCTGGTCGGGGTCCCAGCACTCAGGGCAAACCAACAACTGATACAAGCGCTGCTTAATGACTTCCGTCTTAAGTTGTTTTAACTTATATTGCTGGCCACAGCGATCACATTCAGCAATCGCTATCTTGCCGGATGCAAACCTATTTCCCATTATGTGCTACCAATAAACATCTGACGGGGGACAAACCTAACGGCAGCTTTCTCACGGTCTTCACCAGCCGCAATCTCAAAGGTCTCCATGTACATCTGTTTGAGCATGTCAATACGCGGCATCAACTCAGGCACTTTAACGGCGATGTGATACGCCAAGCCAGACACTAAAGCAGGCAGGAAGCGGAAGTTCATGTCGGCAGTCTCAACACCAGCGCCAGCGTCTTGAACACGTCTGAGTCTCCAGTATACGAACTGGTAGGGCGTTGAGTTGTCAGGAGTTGGCCAGACAGTCACGGCTGGAAGCTGGGGCACAAATACCGCAGTACCATCTGCTTGAGCGGCTGCCGTTGAATTGTTTTGACCACGGAAAACACCACCAAGGGTATTCCCTGACACATATGTGTAGTAGATGTCTTCCGTGCCAAGACGGATAAAGCCCGCGTTTGCTAACCCAACTACCGTGCTAAGCGTTATTGTGGTGTCCGTTGACGTAATCGCGCCCACCAAGACCGCAGTCGTTGGATTAACTTCGCCAGAAAGTCTTTGAATCCAGACTTGAATTGGGCGAGCTTGTTGAAGCTTGTTTGGAATAGTGGCATAAGTTGAGACGCTAATGCGTGTAATGGTTAAGTCCGCCTGCGTAGACGCAGTGTTGGACCCAGTACGAATAACGTGTTCTAACAAGTCAATCGTGTCCGTTGGTAGGGCATATGTAGCTAGCCCCGGAGTCAGGTTAATGATTCCCTGCTCCATTGTCCACATGTTAATACCCTTAGACTGCCATTCAATCGTCATCAAGTTCATTGAACGACGCGCAGTACGCAAATCATAACCAGACCGCATCTCCCGGCCAGCCCTCTCCCAAGCTTCCTCGGCTATCTCCGTGAAGTCCATATTGAAGAGGGTTGAGCCGGTAGTGGTCATTTTTTAGCAGTCTTTAACGAGTTTATAAACGCTTGCTTGGTTGGAGCCCCTTGGGTTCCGGGCTTGCGCATCTTCTCACCTGACCCGGCGGCTATCCGTTGGCGTTTGGCATTGATGTTATCGTACAAACCGCCCTCAGCCATGTCGTGGCATTTACAGCCCACTTCGCCGCCTTTAGCGTACTGCGTAAAGTTGGTATCGTCCCTGCGCGCTTTACGCACGCCCTTGGGCATTTTGCTTGGGAGCATTGCCCCCATACCACGACTGGCTAACATAAGTAGCTCCTTAGCAGGACATTCCGCCCATGTTCATCTTAACCATGGTGCCTCTGGTTTTGCCTTTTACAGCGCAGCCATCAGCAGCTTTTGTGTAACCACCGGCGGAAAGCTTAGTCATAGGCTGGCCCTTGTGCAATCGGCCCTCGTGTTTATTGACGGCTTTTTGCATCATGGCCTTGTCTTGTTTCAAGTCCATTGCCATGTCTTCTTTCATATCGCTCTTAGCCATAGATCCACCTTTTGAAAATTTACGGCCTTTGTCGGCCTGATTAAAGTCTTTACCCACAGATTGTGGGACGCCCACTTTCTTAGCAAACGATGGCGAATGTGCAATCGCAGCCATGAAATTATGTTGTTTCTTAGAACTACTTGGCATTACAAATACCTGCCTTTAGTCTTACCGCGCTGGGCAATACCGTCGCCACGATTAGAAGCCGAGGAAACTTTTGACGCCGCTTTATCTTTTACCTTGCCGCCTTTAGCAAATTGTGCAGTCCAACGTGCACCATAGGTGTTACCAATTTTTGCTGGGGTAAGAGTCCCGCCAGCAAGGGGTATGCTCATCATATTGCGCAAATTATTTTTATCCGAAGCGGGTAAATTTTTGTTTAGTTCTTTTTCTTCCCGAGGACGAGGGGGCGGAGGTGCGTTATCACCAGCTTTGTTAAAGTCTTCTGAAAAATCGTATTCATCATCCATAATTTACTCCTTCTTTTTACCAAGTAGGTTCTGAACGGTTTCGGTTTCCCAGATGCGGATCGCCGTCCACACAATTGTAAAGATTGCAGCAATAGACGGCAACATTTCTACCAAAGTTCCTACAACAGTCATGATTGACAACGCGTCTACGACGTGTTTTGCGGTTTCGTGTGATTCGCTCATTTCAGCACTTCCACGCCCGTAGGCTCTTGTTGATACGTGAATCCGGGTCTTTGGCGGTCTTGGCGCTGGTCAGCTTGGACTTCATACCCTCCATCCTTGCGCAGAAAGAGTCGCGGCGTTTGCCGCCTTCTGGCTGGGGGGCTTTCAATCCCGGCTTGCCCGGATTGGCTTTGTTGTAGGAAGCACGTCCTTTGGCGTTCAGTCCGCCCTTGTCCGATTTGCCTTCCTTGCGTTGCCATGCTGGTGATTTAGCCATTGACGACTTTCAACTTGGAATAGTGGATGTTTTCCAACATTGGCATGACAACTTCTTCACGGAAGTTGCGCTCAAATGTTTCTTGTCCAACGTGGGGTAAGCTAATATCAACGTCGATATAAACAGTGAAGCCCATTTGAGTAGCTCTGTCACAGAACAGATAATCTTCTCCAACATATTTACCGTCCACAATGGCAAAGTCAAACACGGCTGACATTTTCTCTGTTGGGGACTTCTCATAAGTCCACTCAGGGTGCGCTGCAATCATTTGCTCAATGACATGACGTTGGATCAACATAAACCCAGTAGGCGCACGTTTTAAACGCATCAAAGAGCCTTCAAACTCTAGGTCGCCGTTGTCGTCAAAGTACACATCAGCAAAAAACTTAGCATCCTTGGCTCTGCGTGGGTACGCACCAGCAGTAATATCCATGTGCCCGCTCTGGGCCATCAATCGCAGAATATCGTCGGGTGTGACAATAACATCCGCATCAATAAACAAAAGCTCTGTGCAGTCTGTCTTTAAGAATTCGTGTACCAAGGCATTTCGTGCCATCGTAATAATAGAGCAGTTAGACAAATCAGACAACGTGATGGATACACCAAGACTCATCGCTTTGGGCATTAACTGCGCCAGAGCAAATGCGGTCTTGATGTTCAGCTTGCCGTCATAAGCTGGAATGCCTATGAATAGCTTGCGCCCCATCAGTGTTGCCTGTTTTGTTTCAGCCATAATAAATTTGCGTTGAATCAATGTTAGTCATCAGCGCATAAATACCTTGAGTTGCCAACACGCCTTCACCCGGAATAAATGGTGCGTTACTAAAAGTGTCAGTGGCATCTATTTCATAAGTCATCAACCAACGGCCACCGCCACTTACATACGAAGCCGCAGTAGAAGTAATGGTTCCAGTGTTAATGTCCGTCAGCGTAAACGCATCCGCGCTAGTTCTAGTAATGGAGTAATTTCCATCTGTTGCCGAAACACTTGTATTGCTGTCAAAGTGAATACCAACAACATCGCCAGTTATTAAGCCGTGAGCAACTTTAGTTACGGTTACGGTTGTACCAGAGCGAGCGTAAGTAACGCTAGAAGTTACTGGAACAGAAGCCGTATCAAATAATATTACAGTACCATCTGCGCCAGTACCAAAAAACGAAATACCTTTAACGCGGTTTCGCCCAAGAACAAAAAAACCACTCTGATTTAAGTGACCTTGTTTTACATCATATTGCATTGCCATCATTAATCTCCTTGTAAATGGGGGCCGAAGCCCCCTAGATCAATTAAGCAGAAGCTGGGAATTGATTGCCGTCAGAGTTGGCTACAGTGTAGATGATTGTGTACTGAACAGTACCAGCGGTCACTGCGGCAACAGTTGGGGTCAATGTAGCAACAATCTTTACGTCTGTTGAACCAACACCAGCGCCGTTAGGTGAAGCAGTGGTAGCTGCACCAGACCATGCGCCAAGCTTTGTAGCGGCGTTACTAACGGCGGCACGGCCTTGAGCGGTAATGTCCGTAGAAGCCCAGTACAAAGCGGCTGTAGAGCCATCACCAATAGTCACGTTTGCGGCAGTTGAGCCTGTAAACGCAGTGATGGTGTCAATGTGGATGAACTGGATTTGAGCGCCAGCAGGCAACACGCAAATGGTGTCAGCAGTCGCAGAAGCGGCTTGACCAGCGTAGTTCTTTTTAAATGTTTGAGAAACCATGGTTGCGCCACAGTTTTCAATAGTGCCAACAGTAGTGCCGGTTGTGTTACGGACAGTGCCCAAGAGCCAAGGGCCGAGGTGAGTTGCGAATCCCATGATGTATTCCTTACATACAAGTTAAGTGTATCAATCGGTATGTCGTCTGCCGGGACAGTTTGATACACCGGAAAGCCCGGATTAATATGTTTATACCACTACGTTTAAACCAATGCAACAAAAAAGGGAGCCGAAGCTCCCCTTTTTTAACATCTCCTAAGAGACGTTGCTTAGGACGAACCGGGGGATCCGAAGATGCCCAATGGGTCTGACACGCCGAAGCTGTAACGCTCACGGGCTTTGTAACGAACGTTACCTGTGTCAAAGTCCCCGTCCATTCCGGTAGACATGGGGGTACGCACGAAGTGCTTCAAACCGTTAGGCACGTCAGTCAACAGGAACCAAGCGTTGGTGTCTGTCAAGAAGTGGTTTACGGTGTAGCCTTCAGGAATTGAACCGTTGTTCTTCAATGCGTTGATGTCATTGTCGGTTGTACCAACACGCAATTCTGTTTCCAGCAAGCGTGTAGCAACGAACATCAATGAAGGAGGAACAACCAATTTCTTGGGCTTAGCAGCGATCAGCAAACCGCGCTCGTCTGTCCAAGCTGCGATCTGAATAACAGCGTTTTCCAACGATGTTTCATTCAAGTCAGCGCCTGTTGTAGGACGATTGCTGTTAGTGCCACCAGAAACCAAGGGGTGGGCGGTAGAGCAAAGCACCACGCCGTCGCCGTATGTTGGACCGCCAGTGAAGGCGTTGTTCAACACATAAGCACCTTTGACTTGCTTGGTGTAAGCCATACCACGGGCCAAAGCCTTGGTGTAGCGTGAAGACAAGCTGTCATACAAGTTATCTTCCACGGCTTCCTCAGTGATGGAGAAGCCCATCGCAATGGTTTCGTGGGTGTAACGTGCAGTCCATGCTTCCTGTGCATTGTCATAAGCGATGGCAGAGCCCTCGTTCTTGACTGGTGCAGCTGAGAAGCCAGAAAGCTTGGTTTCTTCTTCGAAACTACGCTCTGAAGATTCAGTTTCGTAGATTTCTTTGTGCTCTTCGCCGTATTTAGCGTATTCCAGACCAAACAATGCGTTCAGGCCGGGGAGCAACTCTTTCAGTAGTTGTGCGCGTGAAATAGCCATGGTGAGTTACTCCTTAAATACCAGTGGTGTTGTTGTACTGGTTCGTGTTGAACTTAACGAGGAACTCGTAATAAGTCGTAGCAGCCACAGATGGGTTGCCAGTCGCGGTATCAGCCACAACATCAATCACACGAACGGGAAGTGTATTGGTGGTGTTGGCGGAGGAACCGTCAATACCATAATACGAGTCACCAGTGGTAGTAGAACCAACGTTAGCAACCAAAGCAACGTTAGAACCAACAATCGCACGGCTATAAGCGGTGGGAGCGGTAGAACCGGCCACTGTAGCGCAGACCTTGAAGGCTGCCATAGGATCATCCACAACGAAGGCAAAAGCCATGTTGGTAGAAGTTGAGACAGCGGCGGGATACGCTTGTGAAAACGTAGGCTGGCTCAACGAGTTGATGTAAGAACAACCAACCAACACACCAACAATTGAACCTGAATCAGTTGTACTAGCAGCTACGATGTAGCCGTTAGTGTCAACCTTAACGGTATCACCGTTCAGGATTGCTGTAGCGTAGGCAGGCGCGATTGGGATTTGACGGATCGCTCCGGCGTAAGGTAGGCCGTCAATGCGATTGACAGGCTTGAAACCATACGTCTTATCAATGGTAGGGTATGCCATCTATAGACTCCAAAAAATTTAAGTACCTTTTCCGAAAGTGACTTCAGATCTACGTTCTTTAAACATAGGCATCCTTGGGTCATTTTCGCGCATGTAAGTGTTATCCACCGCAGCCATTTGTGCTTCCGACTGCTGTCGGTAGTACGCATCACGCTGTTGTGTGAATTCCACAGGTGTTTTGCAAAGCAGCAAACCGCCCACTTCAACGCTGTCTGGAAACCTTCCATTGGAAGAGCCAAACAAACGAATCTCTGGATGGTCAGAAGCCTTGACGGGTTCCCAGCCTTCGCGAAGCTTGCCGGAAATGTTAGTGGCGTCGTCCTTACCTAGTGTTGCAATACGAATCCAACGGTATGCGTAACCTTCCTCTGGAGTGGGGTCAGGCAAAAGCTGTGGAGGCATCCATTGTTTTGGACGTTCCGCTGCTTCGCGGGTTTCAAGAGCTCGGCTAGGGCGTGCAGATTTTTCCATTTTCATTTCCTCATTTCTTTCGCTACCTCACGTGCATAGCTCTCCAAGGAGATGCCAAGCCGTTTGGCTAAGTTCACTTGCGTTTCTGTCAGTACGATTTTCTTGGGTGCAGTACTTCTAGTTGCGGGTGAAACAACATTGGACTTGGTACGTTGAGGTTTTGCATCAACGGATCCCCCGGCTCCAAATTGGTCAGGAAATCTATCCCGTAGGTCGGTGTCAATACGCTTGTAATATTCATCACTGCCTACGCGTATACCGCTATCAACAAGCTCCTCATGCAGCCCGAGAGCGTATGAGGTCATGCGTTTGTTGCTTCCAAACCACTGATTTCGGTCTTGCCATGCAAGTAGTTTTTCGTCAACTGGCGCAACTTGTTGAGGTTGCGGTGTGATTTGTACAGGAGTTTCTTCCTCCTGTAAAGGGGCTGGCCGAAAATTGTTTACTTTATCGGCGCGGATCTTAGCGGTAGTGAGTGCTTCCTGCGCTTCCACCAACTTGTCTGTATCGCCGGCTTCGTAAGCTTCCCGGTACATCCGTTTTGCGTCTTCAATCTCACTGGTAACAGTGCGTTTTGCCTGCTCTAAAAGAGCGTTCTGGCCTTGGCTCAAAGAGCCCTTTAAACGCTTGTTTTCCTCTGCGACTGCTTGGGCGATCCTTAAAGCTTCCTCACGCTCACGTTCTGCAGCCTCTTTTGCTCTGCGTTGGTCGTGAAAGCCTTTGGTAAACAGCTTTAAACGGTTTCTGGCGCTCTCTGTATAGCCAGCCAGCTCCTCGTCGGTGGGGTCTGCTGGGTCAAAACCTAGTGGTTGCCGGCCACGATCCTCTTCAGGAACATCGCTGACGACCTCAATTTCCGGCTTTTCATTGGATTCCAGCTCAATTTCAGGCTCTGGTTCCACCATTTTTCCGCCCTTACGGGGGTTAATTTCCGCTTCATCGGGAAATTCAAACTCTGTTTTTTCAATTTCAGCCATGAATTACTCCTTATGATGGTCGTTGGATACCACGGGGGTCTTGCACAACAGCCTGCACCGAATCATCTGCAATGAGTCTCCACTCAGTACCATGAATCTTCATGCGGGTTCCGGTGTTAGGACGCACTAACACAAAGTCACCAACCTTACAGGCTGGGCCTGACGGGAAACGCTTTTCGTCCTTGAACGCATCAGGGCCAACTTTGGCTACAAAAAGCACTGGCGAGAGTAGCTCTTCATGATACATAGCGGTCGCGGATTTTAAAATTCCGGTCTCGCTAAACTCTTCCTCGGCCTTGGGCAACATACACATTAAGTGATACGTTGCTGGGTCTGGAACTTGTTTGGCTTTCTCTTCAGGGGAGGTATTAAGCACTCCACTTAGATCAACCGCACTAACATCAAATTGGGTCATCGTCTGATTCCTTAAGTTTACGCACGAGGTCTTTGATTTCTAACTGAGCGGTTTCTAGACCCCGGATTGTTCCGCACAGTTCCTTATAGTGATCGTAGGATTTCGCACCACCATCACTAACGGCTCTTCGCAAAGGCTGGAGTTGGTCCTCCAGCTTGGCATGTAATATGTCCAGAAGTTTCATCACTCTTCCTTCTTAGGTTGTTGTGTTGTGTTTAGTAACATTTGCAACATTTTTTGTTTAGCCAACAGATCTTGTGTTTGCTGGTTGTGGGTCAGGCTCTGAGCATGTTGTTGCTCCTTACGGGCAAGCTCTGACTGATGCAATTGCTCTGCCTGAGCGATCTCTTGCTGGACACGTTGAGCGGCCAGCACTGGGTCTTCCCCTTGCTGGTTTTGGGCTTGCTGCATTTTGAGTTGAAGCTCTGCCTGCTTGATAGCCAAGTCCCCTTGTACTTTCTGCGCTTTGGTCTGGGCATCTTGTTGCTTGATTGCCAATTCCTGTTGCTGCATCTGGACCACTGGGTCTTGCTGGGCCTGTTGGGCTTGCTGCTGAGCGGCCTGAGACTTGTTGACCTGTAACAACTGAGCCGCAGCCTGAGCCACCAGCTTGGACAACTGAACTTCCACCTGCTCGCTGAGGTTGGCGTTTGGTGCAGGCAATGTAGCTCCGAGCTGTTGTTCAATCTTAGAGCGGTACTGGAATGCAATGTGCTCGGCAACGTGAGCCATCATGGCCGCTTGCATTTGTTGGGCCATGGGGTTTTGACCCATCTGGCCCATCACCATTGGGTCCTGCATCATGGATGTGTGGACTGCAATGTGTGCGTCGTGGTCTTGGAAAATAAACGCTTTGGTTGGCTTTCCTGTGAGGAATGCCATGTTTTCCGAAATAGGATCGCGGGGGGTTTGATCGTCTTCGATTGGTACAAGCTTGTCGGCGTTTTTAATGCCTAGCACTTCAATCATCTGGCGGTGCAACTGGGGCAGGTCATAGATCTGTGGGGCACCTTGGGCCAACTGAATAACAGCTTGGTACTGCATGATCCGCTGGGCCATCGTTGCAGAGTTTGGATCAGACACTGGGATAACATCCACCATGTCGTAGTCTGCTTGCTTGGCTCGTGCGTCACCTGAGGAGGGGTCGTACTCATACTCACCGGGCGTGTAATCACGAATGATGTCTTTGAGCAGTTTAAACTCCTGCTTCATTGAATAATGCACACGGGCCTGAACAGCCGACATTGTTTTGAGCTGGCGCTCAAGCAATGCTAGTGTTGTGCCTACCGGAGCGTTGGCAGACATATCGCTGATGTTCATGTCTGCGATGGAGCCTAGACGTCTACCTTCCTCTGTAATCCTATCTAACAGTCCTGCCAGAACCTGTGATGGCTCTTTGTACGGCAGCGTCATGATGTTGTCTTTGACGGAACCCATTGGGACGTCTACGTCACGGAACTCACCGGGCTGGATTGGTGTGTCATCGCTCTTGATGCGCATGCCACGTGTCTTCAGGCCTCCGGGCAAGTTAGACAATGTTCCAGCGTCCACCAATTGGCGAATCAATGATGTGCCTGCGCGGGCGTATCCACCGATCAGGTGAATCAAACCTAGACCATAAGCACCAAATCCGGGTACGTAGGTGTACTGTACAAAGTGCTGGCGCTTTAACCGAGCTGCATCGTCCTCCAGCCAGTTTCTGCGGATTGCCAGAATCTTGCTTGTGCCGCGCTCTAAGGTGATGACGTAAGGCAGAGCGATACCGTCTTCGTCCTCATAGCCGGGCAAGTCATAGTCCACGTGGATCTCAAGGATCTGGTAGCGGCCATCATCATTGACGGTGTAGCCTTGGTCTTCTGCTTTTTTCTTTTCTACGTCGGTGTAGAAATTCAGTGGATCACCTAATTCAACATCCAAATAGAAGCCTGACACTTGAAGCTTCTTGATGTCGTTTTTGGTTTTACGCATGATGTGAGTCACGCGCTCTGATGTCATCGCACTAGAAGCGCCAAACGGAATAATTACATCTTCTGCGGGTAAGAAAATAGAAGCTTGCCGGCCCAGTGAGGGGTCGTAGTAAACCTTCTTAAAAGCTGCTCCGGCCAGACCCAAGGAGTACAACATACGCTCATGCTCAGGGCGGTACTCAGGCATACCTTCCGTGAGCTTATAGTTCATGTCTTCTTTGACACGCTCCGCAGCCTCTTCTTTAAGTTTATCAATAGCACCGATAATCTGCGTTTTGACGGGGCCTTGCGCTGGAAAAGTTTCAATAATAGTCTCACTTTGAAACCTGACTGCCGCTTCGGTGAGTACGGTGGAAAACACACCGCATGCACCGTTCCATGGCTCGGTACGTTCTTCATATTTCATTCCCAAAACATCTAGACCTTTGACATACATGTCGGTCCAGTCTTTGCGGCTGGTAATGTCAGTGTCCACTAACTCAAGCAGGTCGCCTGCGACTTTCTCTAGCTCGCCCTCGTCCATGTATTCTGCGAGGTTGTCATCAAAGCCTTCGTCCTCTGGCTCTGGAAGCAGATCCACTGCAACGCCATCGACTCCAATGGTGAGGCCTTCTGGGTTAATGATTTCAATTTCGACAGACCCTTCTGTATCCATCAAATTGTCGAGACCCATAGGTGCTTGGTTGACTGCTTTATCGATGCTCATAATGTTCCTTAGTAATACTCTGCTTTCCTGCGGTGGTAAATCGGCTCATCAGGCTCATCGGTATCGATGGTGATGAATCCGCCTTGGCGAAACCGCATCAAAGCCTGACTGCTTGAGTCCACTAGGTCATCATGGTCGCCGTTGGGAAAGGAAGCCAATTCATCCATCACTTCTTCAGCCCAACGGGTTTCAGGACACCACACCATGCCAGAGGCAAACAGGTCTGAGATTGCGTTTACACGCGAGATCTTATCGTTTCCCTTGCCCGGCGTAAACTCTGACAATGGAATTCCCATTTTGCGCATCTCATAGATCAGTGGAGCGCCAGCCGCACGCTTCTCAACAATCAATGTGTCTGGATCCCACTCCTTGTAAAGCTCAAACGCTTTTGCTTTGAGTTCAGGGAACTCCAGACGCGCTTTAAAGGCGTCCAAAAGAATAATGTTGGCTCTTAGGTTGCCTTGTTTGTCTGCGTGCTGAAAGACACCCCACGTTGTACAGGCTGAATAGTCTGCACGGTTGTTCTTTTCAAAGGCGGTATCCCAAGACTGGATCAGGTATTCACATGGGGGAGGTGTTTGGCCCTCCCAAAGCTGCCACTGATCACGTTTAATGATCGCGCCCTCTTCAGAAGTTGGGTTCTGTTGGTACTGTGCTTCCCATTTAGCGACTGGGAGCTCTGATTTCAGGGCCTCTAGGGCCTGTAATGACCAGAAACCGGGCCATAAGGGTTTCCCAGAGGGCATGATGGCAGGAAAATCAATGGTTTCCCACTGATCTACACCGTCTTTAGAGGAATTTTTTACAATTTGACCGGTGAGGTCTCGTTTAGACCACCGTGTCATCACAATAATGATGGCTCCGCCCGGCTGTAAACGCTGCCTAGGACCGGATGTGAACCATTCATAGACGTTGTCAAAGACTGCGGAGTTGTTTTGCTTGGCTTCCTGCTCCGAATGGGGGTCGTCGATGATTAAGAGATCTGCGCCTTTACCTGTAACAGCGCCGCCAACACCGATAGCAAAGTAATCCCCGCCCATGTGAGTGTTCCAGCGACCTGCGGCCTTTGAATCACTTGAAAGCTTCGTTTCAAAAACTTGTTGATATGGTTCTGATGAGACAAGATTACGTACCTTCCTTCCAAAGCCCACAGCAAGCTCTGCGGTGTGGGCAGTTTGAATGATCTTCTTATGTGGGAACCTCCCAAGGAACCAGCTAGGAAGCAGGAAGGAAGCAAACTCACTCTTTGTATGCCGGGGCGGCATGTTGATGATGAGCCTCTTAAGCTCTCCCCTAGCAACACGCTCAAAGGCGTCAGCCATGATTGCATGGTGTTTACCCGATATAAACACAGGCCACATCTGCTCGACAAAGTACAGGAAGTCTACCTTACAGCGTTCGTTCCTGTCCCTCTTCAACATCTCAAACACCTTAACGCGGGCAGCATCATCACCACGCTCGGCCAGATCCATCAGGCTCTTAACCTCCTGCGCTGTTAATAACTCAACACCGTCAATTAACTGCGTCATAGCTTAGCAAATGTCATGGACCCATCAACCAACTGGATGGCCCGGAACTTGTAAGGTTGCGTTTTCAAATGCCCGTCCTCTTTTAAACGATGAATAATTCTGTGTATGTTGGACTTAGACTTCAATCCAATCCCCTTGGCGATCACCTCATAGGAAGGAGGAACCCCGTACAACCGTACGTAGGCTCTAATGAAATCCAACACTAACTTTCTGCGTTCAGTCATATATGGGGAAGCACTGCCCTAAGCGCTGACTAGACGATAGGTTCGGTCGTCAACCGCAATACGCCCCCATATATAAGTTGGTACTCGCTGCGTCTGGTGAGATTCGAACTCACGGAGTCCCAAGCATTGCTCATAACAGCCCTTGAGACCCTTTAGTTATGTCACCAATAGACCTAACTCTGGCACAGCATCCGCTTTCCCAACACATCTAGTTTAAACGCAAATACGAACGTTCGCAAGTGTTTAAACGAAAAATATATATAGGGGGGGTGTTTTGGATTTGGAAGTGAAGGGGGGGGTGTTCTGTAAATGGAAGATATTGGGAAGAGTGGATTAGAGCGTAATACGCGGGCGGGTGCCGACTCGTGCCAAGTGGGGGCGGGGCACGGGTGGGGTCACGCCACGTCCACGTTTACACGCTCCAGTGTGCGCACCACGTCTGCATCGGTGATACCAGTTGATGGCTTGACACGCTCAAGCATGCGCAAGTGATTGGCTAGCTCCTTGCGTAACTGCTCGGTGCTGACCTCTACCTTCTCGGCTACTTCAGTGTGTGTAAACATGCCAATGGTTTTGCCCATTAGTTCTAGCGCTTTCAATTTGGTGCCTTCCTGCTTGCCCGCCTTTACTAAGTGCAGTAGCTCCCTGAGCACCAGTCTCCTACTAGCTTGAACATCGTCTGCCAAGTACTCGACTGTTTCATTCCAACCGTCACTGATGTACTTGAAGACCCTTGGGTCTCTCATTAGCTTGTTGGCATTTGCACTGACTGTGCTGTCGCTTGCTGTGTTGTTGTTGAACGCTTGCCTGTAGCTTGCTCTGTACGTTTGCCCAGTGATAACCAGTTCGCAGAATTTCAGTTGTGACTGAGTCATTGGTTTTGCCCTTGGTGTCTTACTTCCTACTGCTTCACCGTCTTTCCGTCTCTTTGGTGCTTCTGCGGCCTGTGCTAACCGTTCGCCTTCGGCTTGCTCTACCGCCTCGGCATCAGGGCTCCCATCACCCTTCCCCGCCATTGCTTCACCCAACAAAGCCTTGTACTCATCACCCATCGACTTCCCCATGACACATTCCCCTTTTGAAGTAAGCACCAACCAACCAACCAAACCCATCACGCCAAAGCCAAAACTGTTCGCATTATAGAGTTATCCACAGCCTGTGTACAACTTAAATTTATACATTTGTTGTCCACAGCCCACCCCATTTAGTTATGAAACTGAACCATTTTGAACTGTAGTACTTTTGTTTGCGAGAATCGATTACAGCCCCGCTAAGCGATTTAAATTATTTTCTAGGGCGGTAGTGGCTTGACACCCATTTAAACGCTCCTAGAGCCTCTAATCGATCCGCACCTTACACGAAACTTACGCCAAAAACAGCCTTGGCATGAGGCTTGCTTAGCGCCCTCAGCGCATTGCATATCTATATAGCTTGCACTTGCAGTGCCTCCCTAGGCATCGATGCCAGTTACCCCTAGAACCCATCACAATTTAATAACCCTACAATTTAGTCAGGTTAATATTGATGGTGTTTACACGGCAATAGAAGTAGTGCAGAATTCACTCCAGACCTACCGCTTTGACCCTGTCGATGGAAAGACAGGCAGACCTCCCCGAAAGGATGGTCAGAGAGGGCAAATCTTTGCAACACCTCTCTAGTGCGCACCCTACTTCTACCAGTGATGGTCTTTCACTGGCGCTGACATTTCAGCGGTGAGCCTCTAGGGGTTCACCAGTGCAATGTCGCACTGTTACTAGGAACACACCATGCAAAAACTTGTCAACGCCTACAAAGCGAACCCCACATGGGCAAACGCTAGACGCATCATGATTCACAACAACAGGCATTCATTTGCTTCGATCATGCTCAGTCTTGACGATCAAGCAGTGATCGGCAAAGCCATCATGCATCACTACAAGGGAGAGTGAACATGTACACCGCACAGATTGACCGCCACGGCAACATCATTGTTTGCAAGGGCGATACAGAGCGCAACGGCTACCGCATTTTCTACACTGGCACTTACAACGAGTGTTTAAACAGAAAGGTTGCCGCATGAACTACGCCCAACTGACCGCCCAGTGCCGCAACAAGTTTGCGGAATACGACAGCAACATGTGTGCCCGTGCACTGCATGACTGCCACGTCACCCTGCAGTTGAACAGTCATCTACCCACCGATGACCCCTACTACATCAAGCTGTGGGCTGAGATCGATGCCATACGGGGTCGACAGGCCAAGCTTTGACTTATCAGCGTGATGCACCTCACACGGGTGCATTGCAGTGCTAAGTCGCACTTCAACCCATAGGACAAATCATGACCGTTACCACTGACACCTTCCAATTGCAATCATTCGAGGTGCTCGCCACTCTCAAAGCCACTCTGAAGTCTGCGCAGAATGACTTCAACAAGTACCCCAACGCTACCCGTTGGAACGTGCAGACCCGTGAGGCCTTTGTTTACCAACAGGCGTTTTTCTTTTTCGGTGCTATCAGTCGCACTGAAGAGGACAGGCAAGACCTGTTGCTTGCCCTCACACATGAGCCGCTTGGCAATTGGGGTGACGTGATTTGCAAGCATGCGCTTGGCCTGACCCTGCTTGGTGCACTGCGTGAGCATGCCAACTGCCCTTAATTTTCACCGTGATGCACTGCGAGTCAGTGCATTGCAGTGGTAATTTCGCCACACTTCGGAGACCATCCATGCAACTTCCATCTATCCACGCCAACCGTGAGGCTTGGCTCAATGCCGCAGTCGATGAACTGCGTCCCTTTTTCTCCTCACGTGGGCACACACTGCCCGCTGAAATTCGGGTTGCCACTGGCTACCCTACCAACGCAAAACGCTCAGGCTTCAAGGTGCTTGGCGAGTGCATCCCCAACACCAACTCAGCCGATGGGCACTATGAAATTTGGATCTCACCGATCCTCGCTGACCCGATCAAGGTTGCCGAGACTCTGATCGCCCAGTTGTGCCGCACTGCCAAGGGTGCGCTGACCGTCACCAACCTTGCCTATGAGCGTGTCGCTGAGGCCATGCACATCCTCCCCGCAGGCAAACAGTCGAGCCCCTACAAGGAGGTCACCCACGGGCAGGACTTCATCAACGCCTACATTGCCATCATCGATTCACTGGGCATCTACCCGCATGCCAAGGTTGACATTGCCTCACACAAAAGCCAAGGCACCCGCATGTTGCTTGCCCGATGCCCGACATGCCAGTGCTCGATCCGCATGACCGCCAAGTGGGTATACAACGCCCACGGTGACGTAGAACTTCCAACATGCCGCTGTGGTGACATGTTCGCCCTTGCTTGAAACCAGTACCCTAGGAGAGAAAAAATGACTAGACCTTTGACTTTGCGTGACCAACTGTTGGCAATCCCAGTTGGTAAAATTGTCGGTGCAACCACTGCCCATGGTGCACCCTCCCACTTGAACACCAAGCTTGACCGTGTCGCTTGGTTGGCTGAGCAAATCGATGCAGGCAATCTGACCTTGGCTCAGGTGCAGAATGCTACCCCTGTGGTTGCCACTGCGGGTGTCGATACAAGCGCCCTTGAAGCTGTCGCGAATCGTGCCCATGCCTATGCCTTGCAGGGTCTCGATGCTACCCGCGCACTCGATGGATCGGTTGCCGCAATTGCGGGTGACGTGTCCAACATCCGCATCACCCTTGACCAACTCGCCAAGGTGCAAGCCTCATCAAGCATCGATGACACCAAGGTTGCCGCTGAAGTGGCATCCGCCATTGCCAAGGCCTTTGCCCCGTTTAAACAGGCTGTGATCGATGCGGGCGCTCAGGACGTGATCGCCTCCGCGACTGCCGCCACAATTGTTGACAAAAAGACTACCCTCGATGTGTTCGGTGTGAGTGTGCTCGATGTGCACGGCCTTGAGGTCTATGTGGACATGTGGAATGCACCCGATGCACCCGCCATTGACCCCAATTTTGTGTGGTCTAAGGACATTTTGGAGTACCTGTTGTTGGCTCAGAACAAAGGTGAAAACCTGTGGTTCGGAGGCGAAAAGGGTACGGGCAAGAGCGAGACCGCCAAGCAGTTTGCCGCCCGCACAGGCCGCTCATTCACCCGCATTAACTTTCACAAGTACACAACGACAGAAGACTACATCGGCTCTGTCGGCCTTGAGAATGGTGCGACAGTGTTTAAACGTGGTGCGTTCCTGACTGCGTTCACTTCCCCATCGACTGTGATTTTGCTCGATGAGATTTCCAACTGTGACGCGGGAGAACTGGCACCGCTCAATGGTCTGCTTGAGGTCAACAGTGCCGTCAACATCGGAGGCCAACCTCAGCGCAGAGCGCAGGGTGTTTTGGTTTTCGCGGCTGACAATACGCTGACCAATGGTGATGCCTCAGGACGCTACACAGGCACCCGACAAATGAATTCATCACTGGCTGACCGCTTCTCGCATGTGGTGCAGTTTGAATTCTTACCCCGTGATCAGGAAGTCGAGGCTTTGATTCGACACACTGGTTGCCATCAGGCCTTGGCCTGCCACGTAGTGGATGCCATCACTGCCGCCCGTGCCAAGGTTGACACAGGCGACATCATCGATGCACCCTCGATTCGTTCTGCCCTTGCATTCATTCGCGGCCTGTCTGTGCTGAGTGTGGACAAGGCTTGGCAGTCTGCCATTACCGCTCGGCAACCCGCTGAGTCCCGTGCCGCCCTTGACGCAATCAAGGCCGCTTACATCAACGAAAACGCCATCAAATCTTGGCTCTAAGGAGAGAACAAATGTTCAAAGCAAAATATTTCGGTTGGGAATTCAAGCCCGCCCTCACTGCCGCAATTCACAAGATTGCCTCTGACCTCGGACTGCCCAATGTCAAGGTTGTTTTTCGGGCTGACATTCCCACTGCCGCCATTGACCGTCAGGGTCAGATCTACATCACCAACATTGCCGATGACGCAGTGCTGACCCGTGCAGATCTTGAGCGCTATACAGGCTTTGCCCTGCATGAGTTGTTGCACTGGAAATACACCAACTTCAATGCAATTGACCGTAAGGCTATTGCCTACATTCTCCAGTTGCACAACGGCCTTGAGGATGCGTTCATTGAGAACCACGCAGTCAAAGCTAAGCTGACTGGCAACGTTGAGCAGTTACTCGGCACGTTGATTGACCGCATGGCCTCCGATGGCTTGGCTGAGGTGACCGACTGGTCTGACCCCCGTCAGTACCCCTTTGTGCTCGCAGTGTATGCACGTAAGCACGGCACTGTGAAAGTGCCACTGGCTAACGGCTTGCAACCCCTGTTTGATGAGGCATGCAGGCGCTTAGACAACTGCACTAACACCGAGCAAACATGGGCACTGGCTGACTGGCTGTTCAAAGAGTTGTGCAAGCTTCAGCCCCCTGAGCCTCCCGTGCAACCTGAGCCCCCTCAGCCCCCTACCAACCCACAGCCGCCAACTGGCAGTGATGATGGCGAGCCTTGCGACAATGGCGATCCATCCGATCAGGAGGGCGGCAACAAGGATGCCCCTACAAAGGCCGGAAACCCCCCTACAAGCCCCGCAAATGACGAGGGTGAGGTAGGGGATGCCAAGAGCCCCATTAAGCGCACCAAGGAGCGTCCTAATGGCGGCAAGATGCACGTCATTGTTGTGCCCCGCTCTACCGAGCCAACACCTACCCTCCCCGAAAAGGCCAAGGGAGGCGGTTCGACTGGCGACTGGCACGTCACCAAGGACGGCTACCACGTCAGCGCTGTACCGCAATGGAAAATAAACTTCTAAGGAGAGAACATGATTCCCGCAAAGCTTCGCTATGAGATTCGCAAACTGTTTGAGAACTCAGGCACTGAGGAGTTCAACATCAACCGCAAACAGGGCTCGCTCAACGTCAACGCCCTGTCCACTATCGGGCACAGTGACCGCCTGTTTAAACGCAGGTCTGAGGTTGCAGGTGTTGACTCTGCGGTGACCGTAGTGATCGACTGCTCAGGCTCGATGGACGGCACTCGCATGCAACATGCTGTCGATGTCTGCTATGCCCTGCTGACTACCCTTGGGCAAGCGGGTGTGTCTACCAGTGTCGTGACGTTCTCAACCATGGTCTCCGTGCTCAAGCCTTGGAGCATGCCCTACCAAAAGGCCAAGACCTTGCTCGAACGCCTCGATGCCAACGGAGGCACTAACGACTACGGGGCTGTCAACTTCGCCCACGGCATGCTGTACCGCAGGCCTGAGGCTCGCAAGGTCTGCTTTGTGCTGACCGATGGTGAGGGTGACCCTGAGGCTACCCGCATGCAGTGCGAATCAGGCGCTCGACTGGGTGTGACCACGATAGGCATCGGCATTCAACAGGACGTGGACAGCGTCTACCCGAATGCTGTACGGGTTGACAACCTCGCAGACATGGGCGCTGTCGCGTTCAACAAGCTGAAGCTTGCCGCATGAGGGGGTTCGCCCCCTTGTGTTAAACCAAAATGAAACCAGTAGCAGGAGAGAAAACAATGACTGAAGAAATCAATCAATACCTGATCGCCTTGCGTGACTCAGGCCGCATCAACATGTTTGGTGCAACCCCTTACCTCATGGATAGGTTTGGACTTAGCCGTAAGCAAGCAAGCTTTGCACTGCTTAAGTGGATTGAATCGTTTAATCGAGGAGCAAGCAAATGAAAACATATACCGCAACCGTAATGATCAGCTTTGCTGTGGACGTAGAAGTAGAGGCTGAGAATGAAGACCAAGCCCGTCAACTGCTTGACGAAAAGGCTTGGGAGTCTTACTACAAAACATCAGGTGAATCAGAACTTTATGACTTGATGGAGGTGACCAATGACTGACCAAGAACGGATTGTCTACCTTAGGGCGGCACTGAACAGCTTGGTGCTGTCTGCTGACCGCTACATCGATGATGGCTCATGGATCGAGCATCTGACCCTCGACATTGAGTTTGCCAAGGGCATTCTGAAATCAACACGTTTAAACAAGGAGAGCAAAAATGGCACGAATGATTGAATCACATGATGGTTGGGTACTGCGCGATGACTGGCACGTTGAGGATGTCGAGGCGCGGCTTGAGGACTACTGGGGCTTTGAATTAACCGAGGCTGAATGCATTGAAGTTCTGCATCTTGTCGCTGATGCGTTTGATGCCAACATCGGTGTCAACTGGGACGCCATCGATGCCGCCATTCAATGCCTGTTTGGTGATCGAAAGGTAGAAGAATGAACCACACACTATGGGAAAAAATAGAACGTGCCGTGTTCCTGATCGGTGCAATTGTTTTACTGCTTGATTTGTTTTACTGGAGGCCATGATGTTTAAACACATTACACCGCACCCTTGGACTGCGCACAGCGCTACTGTATGGGGCTATGAGAATGAGCACGGGCAACCTCAAGTTGGATCATGCGTCAACAAAAATCTACCTGTAGCCACCCAACGGGCGAATGCCCGACTGATCGCCATTGCCCCGCAGATGTACGAGATCATTCTTAAAATGCACGGCAATGAGCAGGCTCAGGCCTTAGTCCGATACATGGAGAAAAGCGATGAAAGTCAGACAACTGAGTGAGGAGGAGGTCAAGCGCCTTAGCGCAAGCTATGCAGAGATTGTCGAGGTCATGCAACGCTCTGAACTGGATCCTGAGTCACTGCTTGGTGTCCTGTTCAAGGCGGCTGTATGCCTTGCCGTGCATGAGGACTACGACAAGGATGAGTTGCTGTCTGCTGTGGCGGCTACCTACGACATGGAGCGCTTCATGCGTCCATCGAGCGATGAGGTGCACTGATGCGTAAAGTTAAGACTGTGACGCACCATGCACCCGACTTCCTCAAAAAGGCCTATGCCCATGACCACTTACTGGAGCTTGTAAACCATGAGAGATTCATACCCATCGGAGAGCGATACATCACCTACCACAACGGGGTTTGGTCAGTCCATAGACTGGATGAGTACCGATACCCGCGACTGTGTGGCCGACACAAGGTCATGCACCTAGCAGTACATCAAGCGAGAATCAAGGATTGAAAAGGGAGCATTACGCTCCCTTTTTTTTGGCCTATAAAAATGCGTTTAAACAGTACGCCGCAGCAGGATTTTGTTTCTGGCTGCCGGCGGAACGTTTAAACAACATCTACGAATACGGGTGTTCGCTCACCCACATAAGCGCCAATGATGTTGTACTGAAAGTAGTCATAGATGACTGTGATGTCATCTGTGTCTAGAAGTTTGCCAATGATCCCATAGACCTTGTCTGCGTCATAGGCAACGGCCTCCTCCTGTCCAAACCTTCGAGCCACCCCAAGGATGGCCTCATCGTATTCGGGTTCGCTTAAAAAAAGCATACCCTCATCGTAACACTCAGCAATTTCTTCACGCTTGTTTAAACGCGTTGCTGGGATCTGTGCTGGCTCATTTGGTGAGCCTGCTGGTTGGTTGTTTAAACTGTCAGAATGCATCTAAGTTCTCCGAATATGTGCCCGCTGTTTTGTTGTAGAGCATCGTTGTTTCACCTTGTGTCCCTACCCATCTGTAGCGACACTTCCATACTGCGATTTCAACGTGGTGATCCTTTCGGTGCACGGTGAGACCGCAATCCGTTTTTGCCCACCAAGCCATTGAGCCTGCGATGGACATCCCATCAGGGCGGGGCTGTTCCACGCCTTGACGGGTAATCTTAGAGGGGTGCGCAATGAACCACGTATGCACATCATGTGCCTTGCAGAACTTCTGCACACGGGTCAGCATGTCGCTGATTGCCGCTGTCTCAGTGCCCTCACTGCGTGGCAGTTCAATGTAGTTATACGGGTCAATGATCAGCCCCCGTACACCCATCCGCTTCACAGCCGCACGTGCCCGCTCAAGGATCGAGTCCAAGGTGCTTGGCTCCTCCCCGTTTGTATCGATGAACAGGAAGTGCTCCTTAACGAATTTAAACGCCTCCTCCTTCTCGCTCTCAGCCATACGATCCCTGCCCTCAAAGAAGCGCTTGCGTGTGTAGATTTCCATCAGTCGGCTGATGTGGATCTCAGGCTGATTCTCAAATGAGCAGACCGCAAACTTCCAGTCATGCGCACGAGCTAGGTTGACCATCACCTGATCAATGAAGTTTGACTTACCCGATGACGGGTAGCCTGTCACCACTGTGAGTTGTGCGGGTGCGACTGTATAAATTTCATCGACCGACTGATACCCTGTTGAGAACCCCTTCCCCGTCCCCTTCGAGTACAAGTCGTTTAAACGGTCATAGTACGTAGCTGCGTCAGAAATTCCGCTGATAGGGTACGGTGTGGCGGAGTCGATGATCGCCTGTACGTGTCCCGTCCGAGACGGGTCACTCAGGTGCACCTCATTTAAATCCTTCTGACTGAACTTGGCGAGCCTGCACTTCTCCTTACCAATACGCCTAGCCAATTCCTCTGCGAGGGCTTGCCCTGCTGTGTCCTGATCGGTTGCAAGGATCACATATGGGGCGGCATCGAGTACCTCACGGGCATTCCATACAAAGGCAAATCTCTTGTCCTCTGACGGAAGCACCTTACCATCAGCCACCTTAATTGGAGCGCCAGCAGGAACGGAAACCACGTTGTTTAAACCACACTCAATCGCAGTTAAACAATCAATCTCACCTTCTACGATGATGATCGGCTCCCCCTTGATGACATGTTCAATGCCAAAGAAATCATGAGCGCCCCCTGCGTCCTGTGTGAAGTCCTTGTCGGGGAATGATCGGTACTTAGCGGCAACCAATGCACCGTTGCGGTAGTAGGGGAAGCCAATCGCATCTGCCTGCCTTCCTAGCTTACTGAAATACTTATCAGCGGCAAAGAGTTTCATGAGGTCTGCGGTTGCGGCTGATATGCCACGCTGTGCTAGGTACGCATAATGCGCATCACCTAGCTTGTGCGAGATGATTGTTGTTTGTGGGACTGCGGCCAATTTTCTCTCCAGTTTTGTAGGTTGCACCGAGCCATTGGTTTGGCAGTGGTGACAATGGAATACGACTGCACCATCCGCTTTGCGCGTCAGCGTCATGTCTTTTTGTGTTGTTTTGCTTCGCTCCTGAGAGCAGTACGGGCAAGCTACCCGAGTAGATTCGTTGAAGTGGAACTGATCCACAAATTCAGCGTTCATTTCATCGCGCCTGATGAAGTTCGTTTAAACGAGCGGTTCTTGCTGGGGGACTGCAGTTTGATTCCATCTGCGTTTGAACCACCTTTACTGAGCGCCTTCACGTGGGCAACGTCTTTACCGTGACGGGTCACTCCCTTTGCGTCAAGCTTACGCCTAGCACGTTGCCGCTCCATGCGGTTCTCGTGTTCGCCACGTTCTTTCTGCGTTGTGTATTCTTGTTTGTAATTGCGGGTCATGATCACTCCACGTAGTAGGCTAAAACCCAAACTGTAGCATTCCGACCGCTTGGAAGTCGAGCGAGTTTTCCCGAATCCACGATTAAATTTTTAGCTGTTAGCTCAGCCCTGCGGGTACGGTATGTCGAGCCGTAGCTTAGGAAATGCCGGCTAAGCTCATCATCGGTGAAGCCAGTAGGTCTGCTTTTGGCGTAGGCCAAGACTGCGTTCTGAATGTCAGTCAATGCCGGCACAATACTTATTGCCGCTTCTATTGATGTTTGACGGGAATCTCTGCGAAATAGTTTTTTAATGTCCATGTTTTCTCTCCTGTTTTAATATTAAAGTTCTAACTCAATCTGCTCGGGCGGTGTATAGTTTTCTATTGGTACTCCTTTGTCCAGTTGGTTAATAATATCTTCCTGTGTTGCGACTCTGATTGTCATCAGGCCTGTTGAAACATGCGCTATCGCTTGTCTGCGGTTGGATGCCCTGACCAGTCTGACCTGATCACCGACACCGACCGTGTAAACACGTTGCTTCATGCTTTCCCCCTTAATCTAATGCTATCTGCGGCTGATTCCAATGCCGCACCTCGCATATCTTCATAGCGTACAGCCATGAGGTCACACAACTTCGCACACGCCTCACGCTCTTCCGCTTTCGCCTGTTGTTCTACTAGCTTGGCAAAGCGTTCGATAAATTCTGGTGGAATTTTCACATTGGGTATGTGTTCACAGCTTTTATATGACCGTCTAGCTATCTGAATGATTTCATCATTTGTCATGTGTTCTTCTCCAAGAGTTTGGCTTGATACCGCGCTAATTCAGTTCTGTGCTGGCAGTATTCGTTCATGTTTTCGTGGGGATGACTGCGGCAACAAGGGTCATCAATGGCAATTAACGCCCGCTCCCACAAATAATTGCGAACATACTCGTCTTCTATGTGTAAAGGGATGATTTCATCTTGGGTCATGTGTTCTTCTCATTAATTCATGGACATAGCAATGAACCACACACCCCAACCAAGGGCTGAGCCGTATTCACTGCCAATTAAATAACTTCCAATACATACAAACAAACCTCGGAAAAGCGTGGCACTATCTTGTTCTTCGTTCATGCTTTGTTCCTTGCTCGGATGGCTTGAGCCAAAGTATCGCCAGCGTATTCCACACTGTCTTCACACACCTTTGCACACGCCTCACGCTCATGCTGTGCTATTAAATTGGCAAAGATAACTAAAGCCGCCCCATCACCGTCCAAATAATCATCAGTATGATTGAATCGTCTGCCATCCCATTCATGCTTGGTAACTGCAACAACCCCGCACTGATCTGCGATCTGAAGTATTTCCATGTCAGTCATTTGCTCCCCTTTTTGAAATACCATTTCCATCTGCGTTGTTTTGCAATGATCGCAAGATAATTTTTAACGTAGGTCTCTAGCGGCATGCCTATTTTTCTAACCATTTGAGCTTCAGTCGCAGTCATGATGATGCGCCCGACTTTGTTTTGGCCTCTAACCTTTCTAACGTACATTGTTTTTCCTACGTGTTGTGGTGGCTGGGTTCTTTAAATCAAACGGATCTTCAATCACAATCCGACCGTTAATTGTCTTGACTGGCGGCTCATAGTCTTCGTCATCATCAAGGCACGGAAAGCCTTCCATCCCATCATCCAAATTTAGTTCTAGCTCACGCATCACAGACAAATGCACCGAAAACAATCTGTACTTCGAATACTCTTTACTGTAAAAATATCTTTTGCTGTTAACTAATTTAGCCTTGGCTTTTGTTTGGGTTTTGGCAAACGTGTCAATAAGCACCCGTTCATTTCCATCACCGTTGTGATTTTTTGACACCGTGTAAGCAAACCCTGCGATGGTTTTGCCGACTGCGATCTTGCTACGCATCTTCTCTCCTTATCGCCCCTTGGGGGGCTTATGTTAATTTCAACCCATAGACCCCCCTACCCCATGAGAGTAGAGAGGGATGGTTTCAACCGCCTTACGGCTTCTGCATGTCAGCGTTAGCTGACCCCTATGCTTGCAGATACGACCAGCACCGTGGATTATTCGGGAACTGCCCCCTAGCTTGCGCATACCACGTAACCCTTTGCTTCCACGCAGGCAGATTTCTACCCCTTAGTAACGTCTGGAGTACGGTTGTCGTAGGAGGGGGAGGAACTAGAACTGCTCACATAAAGCAGTGTGTTTCAAAACATAGAAAGGAAGTCCACAATGGCGCTAACCCATTGCACAGTCCTAGTCCCGAAAAAGAAAAAGCCACTTACAACTGCGTCCGGTAGGAGCCTTGCCTAATACCACTACTGAATATTAGGTAAAGCGGAACGCATGTGTAAATGGCTTTAACCTTGTTACCTCCTACAGCAACGATTTAATTATAAACACAACTTATCAGGTTGTGTTAAGCAATGCAAAAAATATTTTTAGCAGCGGCTGCGCAGATGTTTACACACAACCTACAGCTGTGTTTTACTTCCCGGTGGTATTCTGGCTGCCGCGATGTTTAAACAGAAACCAGCACGCCGGGGCTGCTGCGCAACGTTTAAACACACCCGCCAAGACGTACCTATAAGGCTCGGCTGGTAGAGTGCGTGCAGACTACTTGGACTTCTGTGGAACTCTATGGATGTCTATAGACATCAGTTGATGCACGGTGGTACAATTTGACATCTCTCCTCCCCGCAGTTGCCGCTTCGGGTTTAAACCTCATCGAGTTCGCTTGGTGGGGTTTTTTTTTGGGGCTACCTCTGCGATCTGCTCGACAACCATCTCAGTACGTGGGTGCTCAGGATCCAACCCCCAGTAGCAATGACGCTCTTTTACTTGGCGGTCGTTCACATACACCCTACCCTGTAGCAGATCTAATATAAGAGACTCGTCCAAGTCGGGTCGCCTTGACGCATAGTAAATACGGAGAGTAATTTTCAAGTCACCAGTCAGTAGTGTAGGAAACACTGGGCACTGTTGCAAAAACACATCAGCGTAACTTAATGCTTTCTTAGACTTAATCAGTCTAGACATACCACCGTAGCGTACAACCCTCCGAGAATTTGCTTTAGAAGCTGGCTCACCAAAAATAATTAATGATAGCCCTTGCAATTTTGTTGTAACATCGCTATTATTGAGTTTGTCAGTCATATAACACCAAGGAGAGAAGATGGAAATTACCAATAAGCAGAACTTACCCGCACCATTAGTGGCTTTGCTCTCACGTAACTATTACAGTAAGGGCTCCTCACAGTATAGCGTTACCGAGCTAATGTCGCCACCAAAGATTCGCAGATTACGCGAACAGTACGATGAGTCTATGACCATAGACGTTACCAAAATGATTGCATCCCAACTGGGAACATTCATGCACGGCAAGCTTGAAGCCAAGGAAGTGGAGGGTTACCTTAACGAGGAGCGCATCTTTACCGAGGTCGATGGCATTGTCATCAGCGGTGCAATCGATCTACAGAAGCAGGTAGATGGCGGGGTTGTAATCATTGATTACAAGTTTGTTAAGGCGTGGTCAGTCAAGCAGGGCAAGGATGACTGGATGACGCAGTTGAATATCTACAAGTGGTTGGTTGAGACCGTGAAGAAGGTTCCAGTCAAAGGCTTGCAGATCTGCGCAATCATCAAGGACTACTCCCCCCATGACAACAGCGAGGGCTACCCTGAGGCTGAGGCAATCATGATTGACATCCCAATGTGGGACGCCATCAGGACTGAGACCTATGTACGTGAGCGTCTTGAGATGCACCGCAACGCCCGTGTGGCACAGGATTTTGGTGACGAGCTACAGCCTTGCACCGATGAAGAACGTTGGATGAGTGAGACAACTTACGCAACGAAGAGGGAGGGTCGCAAGACTGCGATCAGAGTATTTAAAACGTTAGAAGAAGCCACTGAGTTGGCAGAAAAGGAAAAAGGCTATGTCGAAACCCGCAAAGGCGAACCCAAGCGATGCACAGGAGATTTCTGTGGAGTCAGCAAGTGGTGTAAACAATACCAAGGGGAACTCAATGACGTCGCATGATTTGTTGAAGGTCAATGTTAATGAGAACACTGAGAAGAAGAACGGCCTGACGTACCTGTCATGGGCGTGGGCTTGGCAAGAGGCCTTGAAAGTTGACCCAACCGCATTCTTTGAGGTCAAGACTTTTATGCGTGACCAGTACACTGAGATGCCCTACATGGACGTCAACGGTACGGGTATGGTTTGGGTGACCGTAACCATGTTTGGTCAGCCACGTACCTGTATGTTGCCTGTGATGAATCATCGCAACCAACCTATTCAGAACCCTGACGCTTTTCAAGTCAACACCGCAATTGTTCGATGTATGACTAAGGCTGTCTCTTTGCACGGTTTGGGGCTGTACATCTACGCAGGGGAAGACCTACCCGAAGAGGAATCAAAAGCCGCTTCTACGCCACAGGCGACAGCTCCAATGGGCGAGTTAACCAAACAGGAAGACGGCCCCAAGTACGAAAAGATTCTAGCGAAGACCAAGCCCCTGCAAGTGGGTGATGGTTGGGACAACTCAGACGCTAGCCGCCAATTGTTTGCAGACGGAATGGTCGAGTACACCAACCACTGCACCACCGTAGCTGGTTTAAACAGCTACTGGAAGAGCAATCAGCTTCAGCTTGACTCGCTGAAGGTGACGCACCCCGACCTGTACACACAGGTCTTAACCAAGTTCCAAGAACTTAAAAAGCAATTTTCTGAAGGAGAGGCTAAATGAATAACGACTTAACAGTCGATCAGCGCTTGCGCATTAAGGCAGTGGAAATGGCGTTTGCCGTATTTGCTGAGCACCAAGAGAAGGTGGAGTTTTTTGATTTACTAACCGACATTTATGAATTTATTAAAGGAGAGCAAAAATGAGTACCAATTCTGATTTCAAACCAATGCCTGACTCAGGCCAGTTGTTTGCAACCCAAAGCAAGAAGACCCCTAAGTCACCTGACTACTTTGGGAACATCGCTTTAAACATGAAGGATCTCACCAACATCAAGACTGAAAACGGTTTGGTGATTGTGAAGCTGTCCGGTTGGAAGAAGGTGTCCAAGTCAGGCAAGACCTATCTGTCTATCGCAGTGGATCGCTTTGTGCCTAACGCACAGGGAGGTAGTGTTCGTCAGGAATCACAAGCGCAGTCGTTCCCCGATGACGACAGCGACATTCCTTTCTGAGGAGACAGGTCATGAGATACACAGCATCACGTAAATTACAACCCGCAACCAACGCTATGTTGGATTTTCTTGTAGACCACCCTTACGCAAGCTTGGACATGATTGTGAACAAGCTTGGCTTCCCCCGCTCTAAGGTACAGGCGGTGTATTACCAATACGGTTTTACCGGCAGTGCTAACGCTAAGAGGAAGTTCCACACCATGTGGAAGATTGGTGAGGAGATTCGCAAAAAGTGGCCTCCCAAGGATCTTGTCGCCATGGCGGAAGGTAAGTGGACAGCTAAGTCAGTTGCCATGAACACGCCTACTTGGCCTGATGAGGATCCTGTCAATCAAGTAAACCGCATTTATGCTGAGCTTGAGAAGAAGCAGGAGCCGACCAAGGGGCAGGCTGTGCTACGGGAAACAATGGCAAAAGACGATGCAGAAATTGCAAAGCTACGGGCAGAAATCAACAGACTGAACATCATTGTTGATTACCTTGCCAGCCAACGGAAGACCGTTTAAATGGCTATGCAATTTGAAGCACGTAAAGTAGCGCTCAAGCAAGACCGTACCGGTTTTGTCTTGACGCTAGCCATACACCCTGACGAAGCGCCCGAAGAACTAATTCGCGACTTTGTTGGGGCACGTTACGCATGCGCAGTAGTGCGCATACAGGACGATGAATCCGCTACCGCATACGACAACCGTGTGCAGAAGGCCGGAATGCTGTGTCGCAACCCTGACTTCCAAGAATTCTTGATGTGCGACAACGAAACCGATACAGCTCACATGCTGTGTAAACGCTGTGGAATTCAGTCACGTACTGAGCTGCACGGAAACATTGAGGCTAAGGTTAGGTTTGATGCCTTAGTTCATGAATTTGAAACAGGGAGCTTTGATGACCCATTCTAATAAACTGAAACCCTTTATGACGTACATCGACGATGCCGACTACGTCAAGCTTAAGAAGTTTTCTAAAAAGCAACGCATCACCATGGCTCAGGTTCTGCGTGAAGGCCTAAGCATTCGGATGTCTGAGGGGGACCCTTACATCCAAGGCTTTAACGATGGTTTAAATAAGGCCTGCGAAGTCATTGCCGGTCACCACGCATGTCAGATGCGCTTCCCCTCGGGGCAGTCATTTGCTGATGTGATCTGCGATGAGGTCAGCAAGAACCTTATGCGGGAGGTTGCATGATTCCTTTAAAGGGTGACCGCAATCAGTGCCAAGGCTGTAAGGAGTACTTCAACAGTACGGGTGCCTTTTCGGGGCACCGTGTTGGTAAGTACGGGGTGGACAGGCGTTGCCGTACACCGGAGGAAATGATTGAGCGTGGGTACAGTAAAAATCAGTTGGGCTTTTGGATTGCAAGCAAGATGCCCACATCATTAATTGAAAAAATCACAGGAGACAAGCATGCAGACACAGCAACTACGTCAGAAGGCAAGGCAGATCTACAACAATCATCTAGTGCCTGACCATACCAACCAACACAATCAACGCAAGTGGGTGCGTTCAGTTTTGCAGCTAGGTGATAAATGGCTTGTGTTTAAACCAATGGGACGCCTAAATGAAAACCAAAGCAGTCATTGAATTTACGTACCCTGATGACGAGGACAACTTGTTGTTTGCGTTAAAGGGTCCCATTATGTACAAGGCTCTTACAAACATCAAGATGGCTGTCACAGGTGAGTTTACACACAAGGCAGACATGAACGCTGTGTTGAAGAGGGTACGTGATTTAACGGATCAAATCTTTGAGGAGCTTGGTGAATGATCCCGTTACTGTTTGGTTATATCCTATGCAAGCCCGAGCAGATCAGTGCTAAGTGCTGTAACTGCAAGCGGTGGGCAGACTACCCCAAGCAACCGAAGGGTCGCGTCACAGTCAATGTAAAAAACAGTAAGAGCAAGGCATGCCACTACATGCCTGTATCACTACAGGAGGAGTCATGAACAGAGAAGACATTATTCGCATGGCGCTAAAGTGCGGTTGGTCAAAAGAATATCTTGAAATTGGTGACGAGAGGCTTGAACGCTTTGCCAACCTTGTCGCTTCTGCCGAGCGCGAGCGATTAACTGACGCGGCAATGAAAGCCGCTGAAAAAGCGGTTGATGTGGCTATTGCGCTAGAGCGTGAGGCGTGTGCAAAACTGTTTGATGACAGAGACAACGGCATTGGGTTTTACGAACCACATGAACCTGCTGAAATAATCCGAGCAAGGGGACAAGCATGACTAAAGACGAAGCATTACGCCTTGCATTGGAGGCGTTGATAGAAGTCAGGGATGCAAACATTCATGGTCTAACGCTTACTCAGGATTACCACGAGGCCATCACCGCAATTAAAGCCGCACTAGAAGCGAAGGATGAGCCTGTTGGGACGGCTGGTGAACTGTTTACCAATACTGCATTAGAGCGTTTGGACTTTAGACCAAGCACAAAAATTTACGTTGCCCCACCACAGCGCACATGGGTTGGGCTGACTAAAAAAGAATTTGAAGAAGCAGTTTACAGATTGGAAGACTTAGAAGATTGTTGGGTTGCCATTGAAACCAAACTCAAGGGGAAGAACACTTGACTATGTACAACGATGACACGCGAGAAAGCTACATTGAAAGATGTAAGGCCGAGAACCTTGCTCAGGCTGAGCGTTACTACGAAATCCACCACGACACTGTCAACATGTGGGTATTTTTATTTCAGTGGGCTATGGCTGAAGAAGAGTATGGAGAACACTGGGACAGAATACATAAGGAGAAGAGATGATTCACACAGACGAAGACGATGAGTTCGCACGTATCGAACACGAGAACAAAATGAAAACAGGACAGCCGTACCACTTCGACATTTACGTGTCCCCATCACAACGCAACTTTGTGTTGGAGGAGGTGGCTAAGGAATTTGAGGCAATGAAAGCGTTTGGCGATACCGCCCATAGCTTTGCCGCGTTTGTAAGGGGAATGAAGAAGTGAATGGGTTTGTAAAACAACAACTAGATTTAAACGGCATGCAGCAGAATTTGCATAAGTTTAAACAGTGCGACAAATGCGACAACATCAAGCCACCTGAAGGAGGTATTCAAATGAGTTCTAGCAAATGGTACTGTGCCGGCTGTTGGACTCTCCGAGCTACGAGGAGACCGAAGAATGCCTAGACCTCAACCCACTATGCCAATTAAAGCAAGACAGGTAAAAATGTCTGATGTTGAGTGGCTCATGTTTAAAGAGCTTGGCGGGGCAGAATGGCTACGTAAATATGTAAAACAAAAAGCAAAGTTCCCGGCGCAGTATTACCTAACGTTTAAACAGGAGAAAACAAATGATTGAAATGGTTCACCAAAGCGCTGACGATTACCAAGTCAATGGCGATCACTATAAAACTATGGAAATCTCCCCTTGGGAGGTGATGGAGGCAGTGCTTACCCCAGAGGAGTTCATTGGATTTCTTAAGGGTAACGTCATCAAGTACTCCATGAGGGCCGGTCGTAAAGCCGGCACTGACGATGCTGACAAAGCACGTCACTACGCCCACAAGCTGTCTGAGTTCCAAGGCCTCCTATGACTGAGTCTCAGAAGGAATACTGTGAGTTTATTGGCAGTCGGTCGTTTGAGGGTGATGGTGGCTGGAGCTACGAAGTTTGGCAGGCAGCTCAGCAGGCTGTGTTTAAACGAGTGGCATCCAGATTTCTGGGGTACGGTGACATTGATTACACCGGCAAGGAAATCGCCAAGTACATCAACTTCTTAGCGGAACAGAATGTACCGGAACAAAAAGCTCCTTGAGATTGTGCGGGAATCACCCTGTCAGATCTGCGGTAAGCAGGACGGCACGGTGGTTGCCGCGCATTCCAACCAACAGCGTGATGGCAAGGGAATGGGCATCAAGGCCCACGACTACAGAATCGCGGCCTTATGTTTTACATGCCATGCAGACATAGACCAAGGGAAAACCCTAAGTAAGCAACAGAAGTTTGATGCTTGGGATACAGCCCATCTCAGAACCATTGGTTGGCTCTTTGAGACGGGTCGTATCACTCTGTCAACATCTTCTTGACACTCTGTATGTGACGGGTCATGTTGATCTGTGCTTGATTCACAGCACTCAAGGCCTCCCGCTTTTCCTCAGCGCTCATGCTTGAGTTGTTAATTTGAAGTGCGGCCTCCCGCATTTTCTTCATTTGTTTTTCCATGCTGGAAATGTAACTACGGCTTGAGTACAGCTTAGCGTTCTCTTGAGCGTATGGCACTAACTCATCAAACTTACCGGTGCGCTCTAACAAGTTGATTGTCCTAACGGTTTCATCAACTGCGTCTTTCAGTTTGTAGTAGGCGGTGACCGTACCCTTTGCCTCAGGATCCACTGCAAAGCGTTTTAACACAGGCATCTGCTCAAAGCGTTTCGCAGCCTTAGGAGACTCACTGTTTAAATCACCGATAGAGTCCATCAGATCTACCATGTAAGTACCGATGGTTCCGGTGTAGCCCTTAATCATGTGATCCACTTTGAGCGGTGACACACCTAAGTTCTCACCCAAGAACGATGCAACCTTGGAGGTGCTAGGGCCTTGTTGGAACTCAGCTGAAACACCCTCCATACCCTGACCTACAATGTTCCTACCTGTGTAGAACGAGTAGTTTGTAGCGGCCTCAAGCAATGGCAACGCAGTCTGAGGTACAGGTAGGAAGCCAAAGGTGCTCCAAGCCGCACGGCCCATAGACTCTGCAAAGTCCTTCCCTGTATCGTCACCTAGGGTATACCCCATGATGCGCTCAGGAATCACTTTAAACAGAACACCCACCTCAAATGGGATTGGGATCTTGACACCCATTGATGGGATCAGCCAGTTGTTGTCGCGTGTCTCCTGCTCCTGAGCAAGGTAGTCATCATCGTCATGGGTCATTGCCCAGTACGCAATGCTCAGTGATGTCAGGTACATGCCCCGTGTGAAGAATGCCTTCTGTACAGCCTTAGCGCGGTCGGTTGGGTTCTTGTCTAAGAACGGCTGAATGCCTGCACGGTAGAACACATCCAAGCCCTGCATACGGGCGTTCAGGAACGGAATGGCGGCAGTCAACAAACGCACAATAGGGCTTGCACCCTTGCGGTTAAAGTTCATCACCTCAAGGGCGCGGAAGATCGCCTCAGCTTCATTGCCTGTGTCCTCAAGGACACGGTTGTAAACAGCCATACGGGTAGCGGCATCAGACGCAGAGGTTCCCTTTTCTAAGGTGCTCCACAAGCCAAAGCCGTCCTGAGCCCTCTCACTCAGTGTTTGGTTGCCTGTACGCTTACGTAGGTCAGCGGTAAGCTGCGCACCGCTCTTCTCAACACCTTGGGCGTAGTCGTATCCACCCAAGATACCGGCTTTTACCAGTGCTTGGTATGTTGGGTCTTTACCACCAAGAGCGCGGCCAAAGTTAGCCACAGTGTCAGCAATAGGAGTCATTTTGACACCGCTAGTGACGTAGGCTGACATGGAGTCACGCAACAAGTTGGCTAACATAAAGCCGGGGTCTTTGGTAACCATGCTACGCAGTAAACCAGCCGGGCCAGCAAAGATGCCCCAGAGCTTCACATCTGGCATGTTTAAACTCTTAACTGAGTTTATGAACAGTTCATCAGCAACTGCGTATGACTTGTATTCACCATCACGCATGATGGTCACAGTTCCGGGAGCGCTAGACTGTTTTTCCAGTAACTCAGCATCACCTAACTGCAGGGCAACATCAACCGCCTTCTGGCCGGCAGTGTTCTTCATGCCGGCTTGGATGATCGACTGGGTGTTGCGAACAATGGTTTCCATGAAGTCGGCAAGCGGTGCGTCAGTATCCCCTTTTAGTTTTTTAGGGGCCTTGACACCTGAGATGCTTTGGAAGACCTTGGGGCCGATGGTGTCCTCACCTTCTAGCTGACGGTAGAACGGAATGTAATCAGCGTACTTGGTAAACTCAGCGGCCTTGCCTTTGCTGATGATGCCAGTAGCGACCATGTAATCTACGAGCTTGTTGTTGTATGTGATCCAGTCTGCGTGCACCTGTTTAAACATTGGGTACTGATCTTCCAACTGCGCTGCATAGGCAAGGTCGTCTTTGTCAAACAGTTTCTCTCTGCCGTCGGCTTCAAAGCGTGAGCCCCGTTTAGACGCGGCATAGAACTGGAATGCGCGGTAGGCAAATGGGTCTTTCAACTCAGCCAATGGCATGAGGATGTCCATGAGTCCTTTGACTTTACCGTCAAAGTTGTCAACGACCGTTACACCGTTTCTGTAGACCGGCGCACCGCCAATGTTGTTTACACCAAATGCGGCGGCAGCCACACCGGACGCAGTGTCGGAAAGCAAAGCAGCGGCTTCAGCACTGGAGTCTGCAAGCAACGCTTTACCACCCATTTGGTCGGCCAGACGCTTGTCATAGACGCTCAGTTGGTTGTAGCGGTTCAATGCTTGCTGACGCAGTGAGGCAATGCTGTCGCCTGCAAAAGCATCCAGAATGCGGCGGGCAATGCTTTTCTCTTCACGGGCGGTAGTCTTACCGGCAACCGCTTGGTGGATCTTGTCACCGTTAGGCATAGCCTTGATCGCATCTTCTACGCTACGGACGCTGAACTTCTTAGTTGGCGCTTGGTAGTTTAAAGGAGACTGCTCGCGGGTGACTGGCATTTCAATAGATGCACCTTCACGCAGAGCGCCTTCCTCAGCATAAATACGCTCAGGCCAGTTTTCACGGTAATCAGAACTTTCAGGGTCAATTTGTTCAGACCAACGAATCATGCTACGCAATTCGACTGGCATGGTATCGTAGCCGGCCTTCTTCAAAGCACGTGCGCGGTGTCTACCGTCATGTCCGGTAACACGCAAGTCAGTACCATCGGGATCTACGTACAAATGAGGCACGGTGGTAAATGGTGTACCGGCTTGTACCCTTGCATCAGCCCTGCTTTGGGCTCCGGCATCTTGACCAGCCACCTTTGACAACTTCATAAAGTCATCAATGTCCATGTTGACTAGCTTGTAACGGCCTTTGTACTCAGTCTTGGAAGCTTTCTCAAGTTCTTTGCCGGCAAACATGTCGGTTGCATCACGCAAGCTGTAACGGATGTCTTTGCTCTTTGGACTGTAAGTTCCAACGTTACCGGTCGCAGACTTGACCTGCTCTGGTTTAAACACGTTAGCTTCGATGATGTTCCCGGCGTCGTCACGAGCCAGAATGCCATCGTAACCGTTGCGTTTAAACAAGTTCTGTACCTGCTGGCCTGAAAGATCCTTTAAACGCTTTTTACCTTGCGTCAGCAAAGAGACTGCGGCTTCCATCTGTTGGCCGATACCCATGCCATAAGCTCTGCGAGTTTCTGACAAGGTTTTAATTGCATCACCGCTGATGTTCAGAATGAATGGATTCTGAGCACTAGCGTACAAAGGCATCACGTTGCCTTCGGGGGCGTACTGGGTGACATAGTCTGGAACTGATGACATGTAAATGCCAGCGCCCAGCTTGCCGTCTTCAGAGCTTCGGAACTCAGTGATGTCTGCATCAGTTGCGTGATACATCGTCATTGGTTCGCCAGCGCTGTTGATAAATCCGCTGCGGCCAAAGAAGCGTTTAAACTCAGGTGTGTCTGGCGCTTCACGGAGGCTGTAGCGCACATCATTAACAGCACTTTGTGGCAATGAGTTGTATGCGGCTATAGCGTTCCCTAATGTAGGCCTTATGCCAGCTTCAAGGAGCATTTTTTTCACCGATGGTGGGCCTGCAATCACATCATCAAGCTCAGGTACTGCACCTTGTATCCTAAACCTTTGCAAATAGCTTTGAATGCCGGATGCTGCAACATCTTGTTTCCACACAGAAATTGCTTGTTTTACTTGATCAGAAGTACTGGTGGTATCAAGTGCCGCGCCCAATGATGGGTTTCTAGATCCAGTTCCAATCATCACATTTTGAATGCGCTTCCAGAAATCATCGGTAGATTTAATACCGATATTACTCATCCTCTTTGTTAAAAGAGAATTTGGCGGGGCTTCACTTAAACTGAATTTTTTCTGATTGTCTGTTAACTCAGACCGTGTGCCTTTGTACTTGACTGGGGTGTTGTGGTTCAAAATAACCATCATGCCCATAGATGGCACAGCGTAGCCATCGTAGCCAGCGTCTACCACTAAGCTCTCAAAGTTGTTGGAGTCGCCATTGGCTTCGTTAAATAAACGGCTCATGGTTGGGCCGGAACCCAGCACATTGTCAAATTGTTGTGTGTAAACGTATGGACCCACCCCGGACTCTGGGTATGGTGTTGAGCCGTCTGGCTTTTGAACGTAAAAATACACACGCTTTTTAATGCGTTCATCATCAGTTTGCTCAAGCCTGCGACGCTCAGCACCACGAAGACCTGTACCGTATTTAGATGAGTCAAGTTCTGCTACACGGGCTTTGCCGTAATGCAAACCTTTAATGCTGATTGCGTCAGGTTGTTGAACACCCAGCACCAAGCCTTCGTCATCAACAAGCCTATCTTGCCATGTCCAAGGAGGCAACAGCCCAGTTTTTTGCTCAGCAAAAACAGTATCTTCAAGTTTGGCGGTACGGTTCTTTTCACCGTATGGGCCGTAGTTAAGCCAACTGTTTTGCCCTCTAGTTTCACTAGTAATAGCCCCCACAGCAGGGCCTGTAAACAAACGTGCGTGTGCTTGCCATGCATTCTCTTCACCTTGGGCGCGGAAGCCTGCCCCTTCTAAACCATGACCAAAGGCATCATGCACAGCGCGGAACAGATCGTTAGCTGTAACCATATGCTCCACACCGTCTTGGTCAGGCCAACGCAGACCGGTATCTTCCAACATAGGGTTGTCTTCAACGGCTGCTCCAGTAATGCCGTCAGTGCCGTAACCATCATAGGTTCCATACACAGCCATCTGTTGGTTTTGACGCAAGTCACGCATTGCGTTAAACGGGTTGCCCGCGTACGGGTCGGTGTTGCTGTCAAAGAATGTAAAGGAATACCCCGCGTCAACCAAGGCATCATATTGATTCCTAGTTTGTCGCATCAGATCTTGGTAGGCCTCTTTGACCTTAGGATCCTGTGGGGCATGAGGCATCGCCTCATAGGCATCAGCGATTAGCTTGGAAAAATCCTCATCAATTTCAGCATAGACTGCTTGCCTGCGGTATGAAATTTCATACTGCTTTGCGTAGTCCTCTGCGACTTGGACTATCCTTGGGTCTGGCCCCGTTGCCCCTGAAATAATCGGCGCACCTGCAAGCGGCGTAAGGCCTCTGCCCTGATTCCGTCCTCTTCGGTCTCCGGCTGATTCGGGCTGTCCCTCCTCAGCGGCTTGGACGGAGAGCTTTTTCCGGCCTCCTGTGCCGGATCGAACGGCAGTTTGTCCAACGGGAAGTTTGCGTCCTGTTGCATTGTCTACTCCTTGCTGAGTTGTTCTAGTTGTTGGTTGACCCGCTTGAACGCCAGCTCGTCCAGCTTGCTGTCCGGTTGGTTGGTTCGCAACCGCATTAGAGCCGCTGTTTGCAGGAGGCACTTTTGCTCCACCAACTCCGCCTTGCGTTTCGCTAAATTTGACTGCGCCGTCGCTGAAGCCATAGCTCTTTGCTCCTGTTCCAAGCTTGTTAAATATCTGCTGTTCCATGAACCAAAGAACAGACTGCACCTGATACGGTTTAATGCCCAGTTGCTGTGCCGCTAACACTGCAAGATTTTTAATTGCAACACGCTGTGGCTCTGTTGGGGCACGAACCATCTTACCATCAGGCCCCATCATCTGTCCAAAATATCTGTTGAATGTGCGTGTCATCCACACATCAACTGTGACCTCATGAATGCCATTTATATTCATTACAAATGGACCAACCTTGGGGCCAAAGGCGGTAAAGCCGGGCAGAACATCTGTTGCTTTTCCGCCAACATTAGACTTACCCATGCCACCGTATTGTGCTCGCAACTTGGTAATGTCTGCAACTGTGTGGCTACCCTGCAACCATTCAACAGCACCCTTTTCACCCAAACCACCTTTGGACTTAGGTTGCAACATTGCGTTAAGCATGTCTAACTGTTTTTTCTTGTTTGCTGATTCCAAACCGCCCATCCACAGGCCACCTGTTGCAGGGTTAGTTCCGGGAAGAACACCAGTTTTTTCGTAGTGCTGATAGGCCTGCGCGGCAATGACCCAGTTGTCTCGGGCGTTGGTGCTAGGAGACATAATCCCAGCAATCACTGAGAACAAAGCACGTTTTTCAGGCTTCTTTAAACTGGGTATAGAACGCTGAGTTAATTCAAAAGCTTTGGCAATATCTTCGTCGTACCAGTCTAGGCCAGATTTAGCCTGTTGCAACTGAACTTGTAACTCATCAACCGCCTGAACAACGGCTCGTTTAAAGTCAGCGGGGTTGCGCCAATCACCTTGTTTGCCAAACTCTGCCTTGTAGGCGCTGTCAAACAATACCCCCACATCATCGACTTCCAATGGTTTAGAAGTTTTTTCAATCTGTGAGTTCAATACATTAATGCCTGCGTCTTTGTACGGGCTGTTGTTAACAATGTTGCTAACGTCGTTAGGGTCAACCTTCTTAACAGGTTCACCTTCCTCAGCCGCTTGCACACTAAGCTTCTTACCGCCGGCCTGAGCTTGGCCGGCTTTTAGCTGGCCCTTCTCAACAGCACCAAAGATGTCCTGTGAATTCTCAAAGCCACGGCCTTCTAAGTAGTTGTTTAAACTTTCAAAGAAACCACGCATTTTGTTCAGCAGCGCAGTCAGCATTCCGGGAGGAGCTTTGTTTACATCAAAGTCACCAAAGGCATCAGCGATGGCTTCTTCTAGGATGTCAGCCTCCGACAGACCCATCTCCTCGTAGGCTTGCAGGCGTGTGCCTGTTGTACCGTCTTTGAGCAGGGCTGTAGAACCGCCAAGGTATTTTTGCTTCCACGTGTTGCGGGCCATCTTCTCCAGCGACTTCCACTGCGCGTCAGTGAAGAAGCCGAGTTCTTTCAAAGCATGCAATGACTCATGGCGTAGGGTGCGTATGGGTTGCTTGGAATCAAGAACCAACTCAATAACTTTACCGGCATAAGAACCATTGGCTTTGTTCTCAATGGCTTTGACAATCTTTAAGGCAACATCACCCAAACCAAAGCGGTTGAGCATGTCACGTAAAGGCTTAGTCTTCGCTAGGAGCTCAGGTGTCTCAGCGATTGGAGGGCCAGACTCAAGGTCTTTAAGTACTTCAGAAACCTTTTTACCTTTGGTAGCTGGAGCACTACGGCGACGGTTCTGTTCAGCCGCCGCACGGTTAGCTAGGCCACCAAACTTCTTATCAGATACCAAGGCATCTAATGCCTCATCAGACAGCCCCGCAAGAATGCTTTCCTCAGCCGCTTCACGGGTGGGGAATGTACCGGACTCCTTACCTTCCTTGGTGACCGTAAAGCCTTTACGGGCTATAGCCTTGGAACCTACAGGCTTGGACTTCAAAGGCGCTGTCAGTGACGTAATCTCTTTGTAGAGGGTTTCAATGCGCTTACCTAGGAGGTCTTCCTTGGCCGCTTGACGGGCTTTCTTCTGTTTGTATGCGTCAGTGTCAAACTCACCAGCCGCTTCCATCTTCTCAAGCTCACGCTTGCCTTCATTGACTGTTTGCTCGTACTTCAGAACCTCTTGAAGTTTGTTGTCAGCAATTTCTCTGCGATCTGTTGAAAGCTGGTCAATCTTCCCCTGCACTTCTGCTTGGTTTAGGACTGTTGGGAATGGCTTGCCGCCTTCCTCTGAAATAATCTGGTAGCCCTCAGGCTGTTCACCTTCTTTGAATTGACGCTCTGTAATGTCATAGCCGGCAGGCAGGCCTGCTCTTGGAGCCTTTGGAGGTGTAACAGGAGCCTTAGGGGCAACTTGGGTAAGGGTAGCCTCACGTACATTTAAACGTTGCTTCTGGGCTGCTGCTTCAGCACGCTCACGTGTTGGGTACGTCGCTACCAGCTGGTCTGTATCTGGTTTAAACGTGCGGTAAACAACCTGCTGGCTCTTCTCAAGGTCGCCATTGTTAATCGCTGTATCCAACAACGCCTTGGCATCGCGGTCAGTTGCTAGATTGGTTGAGTCCTTGATGTCAGCCAAAATGGTTTCAATAGACAAAGGCTTGCCATTGTTTTCTTGGAACGTCAGACCAACGTATTTAACTGCGCCGTCGTATTGTTTCTGTGTAAACCGTGATGCGTTAGTGCCTTCTGGTAAAACAATCTGCTGCCCGGTTGTGTTTGCTGGCATGTCAGCCAGTGCTTTAAACGCAGCGTACAGCTGCGGCTCAGACATCTGGTCGAGGCTGTTTACACCGGTTGTCCGGGCTAAGAAATCGCTGAACCCTTTGGTTCCAGTAGCAACGTTCTTTTCAATCGCGGCATTCTGCACATCCTTGGCTGTGATGGTCTGTTGACCGGTGTAACCAGTCTTGGCGGCAAGGATGGAATCCAGAGCGGCTTTCTCACCTTCTGGGTTGACCGCAGTCATTGCATCTTTGACGTCCTCGATAGAGTACGTGTTTAAACGCGGAAGATTGTTTGCTTTGCGGTATTGATTAATGTAGCTGGTAACTTCAGGGCCTAGCTCTTCAGGCCTTAGGTTGCCAATGGGATTTTGAAGAGGAGGAACTTCTCTAGTAGGCTCAAGCTCTTGGCTAGGGCCTGCTAACAGCAAAGGCTGATCACCAACAATCTGCTGTTTAGTTTGCTCACGCTGTGCGGCGGCTTTCTTAATGCCTTCCGCAATCTTTGCGTCTTCCTCACGCTTACGGGCAATCTCATCGTTGACATACTCTTGACGCATCTCACGCATCTTGAGTGGTGATGTAGCCGCTCCTAATGTTCCACCGACCAGTGCATCATGGATGACTTGTGCCGCAACACCTGATGTCAGGTCAGTTGGGATACCGGCCTGATTCATTGCGATGTTAGTGCCAACTTGCCCTGTAGCGGCCTGTGCTGCTTCAGGTGCAGCCTCACCAAGAATGTTCTTACGCAGTGCTTGACCAAATGTTGGCTCAGGCAAATCAACAGCCTTCTCAACTTTAGGCAACGCTTTACCGAGTCTGCCGGCACGGCCAAGCAAGCCTTCGATACCCGTCACACCCTCTAAGCCACCCATCAAACCAGATGCCAATTGACGTGGAGCATTCTCAAGTGAGTAACCACTTACTTCTTGTGCGAGTCTTTCTGCGTCTGCTTCAGAAAAATTCTTTGCAAGCAATGCTTCTTTAACTGCTTGGTAGTCTTGGCCTTTCTGACCACCGACACCCATCAAAGCACCGATGCCTGCGGCTGGTGTTTTAGCGGCGGCTAAGGCTCTTGCACCCAGCCCTATACGGCCTGCGGCTCCAGCGGCGGCGGCAGGCTGTCCACCGGGCAGGAAAGCGCTGGCAATGATTGGTACGCTAGACGCTAATGCACCAATGGACGTCTGCAACGGTGCTTCCGTAAAGCCACCCACAGTGGCTTTAATTTCTTCCCAAGTATCGCCTTCAGCTTTCTTTTTAAGCAGTTCACGTCGGGCAATCTCAGCCTTACGCTCTTCTGACATTTTGCCTGCGGCTTCTTGCTGAAGCTCTGTAAGCTCTTTGGAAGCTACGTTACCAGCGCCAAATATGTCTGTTAAAGATTGCAGTCCACCATACAGACCCTGCTGAGCGGTACGGGCTGTATCTTTTAATGAGAAACCAGCAGGCCCAATTGCGGGCTCTTCTGGTTTAGGAGCAAATTGCTTATTAAGTAATGTCTGTGCTTGTTCTATTGACAGTCCGTCTGGGATTTCAACAGTAGCAATCCTGCCGTCCGGCAACTGAACACGAGCTATCGACATGGCAACTTACCTTATGTTGGTGATGGTTCAATGCTGAGAATTTTAACTCCAGCTTGTGTGGCTGGTAAAGAGTTTAAACCAGCTCCGCCCGCACCGCTATAGGAGGCTTCAATTCTAGCCATGCCTTCTTCAAATTCCTTTCTAGCAGCAATAGCACCTTTGCTAGGGCCTGTTCGGCTCCACAGTGGATACCGCTCTTCAAGTTTGGCAATTCGCTCCTCTTTGTCCTTGATAGAACGAACATCTTGGCCGGCCAGTTGAGTCACTCCAACAATACGAGCGGCTTTGTCTAAAGCGGCTTTCAAATCTAACTTGCCAGTCTTATCGTCTTTTATTAGGGCTTGAGCAATGTCCATCAATTGACCTTGACGGGCACCAGCACTAATGCCAGCAGCCTTAACTGTGGCGGCATTACGTTCACGCTCCAACACAGCCTGCTGAGCTAATGTTCTAGCGCGGTCATCAGACTCACCAGCGGCCTTAGCAGACTCATAACGTTCTTTAAACACACGAGCGCGCTCGGTTTCACTGAGGGCAAAGCCTTCCTTCTTGTAGCCGTAGATAGCGTCTTGCTGTTTCTGGGCGGCTTCAATCATGCGTTCAGACAGCGCATTGGCTTGCTTCTCTTTCTCAAGCTCACGTAAGCGTAAACGCTCAGCGGCCATAGCGCCAGCTTTACCGGATCGTCCTACTGTGGGGCCTGCGGCAATCTCACCGAAGTACTCCATCAGGCTATCAAAGCCCGGCTCTTTCTTCTGTTGGAGCTTGGCTTTCTGACCACGCAGTTCTTCAATCAATGCTTGGTACTGCGATGTATCAGGAGCGCCCACTAACTTCTCACGAGCAGCCAGAATGCGGTTCATTTCAGCGTCTGGATCTAACGTCATGCCTTTTCCTAAAATAGCCCTTGGAGAACCTTCTGCGGGTGCAGGTAATTCAGGTGGCAATGTAGGTAAGTTAGCAATGCTAGGTTGTGATGTAGTCTTAGTAATCTGCGGTTTAGGTGGTGCGGCAGGGGGAGCCGGCTTAGTATCAACGGGGGCCGCTTGAGGCTGTGTTGCCGCATCAACACGGCTCATCAATCTCATGCCTTCAGCAGCATTTTCTTCAGGTGTAACCGTTGCAGGTTTAGCGGTTCTTTTGTTTTCCGCAGCTCGTGTAACATAGCCAGCAGGATCTGCTTTAAACACTGGGCTGTTAACAATGCCGGGATTTTCAATAATAAAATCCCGCACTGCACTGCTTTTCTCATAGTCGCTTGCACCTTTGGTAAAGTAACCAATAGGTGCGCCCTCTTGTTGCAAACGTTGTTTTAACAATCGTGCTTGCTTTTCCTCGTCAGTTTCCGTAAAAGCGCCCGCTACTTTGTCTTTTAATGCTTTTATGCTTTGAACAAAGCTAGAGTCTTCGCCACTGAACGCAACAATGCCACCATTCGCGTAGGAATCACCCACGTTAGACATTAACTGGTCGATACCTTCTGGTTGACGGGCAGGCTGTGCAATGCCCTCAGGCACAGGGCCGGGGCGTCCTTGGTTAATCATTGCCTGTTGCTGTTGCTGGGCAATAGCGTTGTTTTGCTGAGCCTGTGACATTCTGGCCTGCAAAATTTGCTTGGCACGGTCTTGCAAGCTCTGGCTAACAGTGGGGGGATTCTGTGGTGACCGCAATGCCTGATCAATGCCCATGTGCTGTTGATCAGATGTCAAATCCTGCAACGCAAGCAACTTGCGCAGGTCGGACGGAATGCCGTTGTTGGCTTGCTTGTCCTTCTCAACTTGGTCTTGTAACGCAGGCATGCGGCCCGTGTAAGCTGAGGTAATTTGATTAACGCTTGGACGTATCATGTTTAAACCTTATTACTTAGGAGGTGTTTCAAGAAGGCCAAGTCTGCGTAACATTGCATCTAAATTAGTTAAGTTGCCAGACATTGTCTCCAACATACTAGGTGTCACGCTGTTGTAGTTGGTTGCTGTAATTGGCAACTTGTCCAACATAGACTGCCTAAATTGCAGTTGCTTATAAGGGTTTGCCCTAGCCTCTTCAAATTGAGCTTTATCGGCTGCAACCTGTTCAGCATCCATACTACGGTCAACCATGCCTTGATCGGCCATCATCTTCATAAGATCCTTAGACTGACCTTGCTCGGTGTTGAACTGACCCATAGCCTTGTCATAGGCGGTAGAGTAGCCTTGGCCTACAGTCTTGTTCATTTCCTGCATGAGGTTACGGCCTGCTTCAGATTCCATGATGGCCTGACGGCCACCACCAAAAGCGCCTGACTTAGTCAATGCACCCAAACCTGACTGATTTGTAATCTCAGCTTGCCTACGAAGTTCAGCCAGTTGAGGTGTTAACACAGACTGCAAGTACGGATTCATGTACTGCGATGCAATACCACCCGCAGAGGAGGACGGCTGTGAGCCGTCAGCCGGGATTGCTGGAGCACCAGAGGCGCTAAAGCTTTGCCCAAGGTTACCGGGGAAGTTGACCTTACCTAAGCCTTCAGAAACTTTAGTCTGCAAGGCTGATGGGCCGGCAGTCAATTGACCTGTGTACGCTTGGTAAGGCGTTTTAGATAACGCCTCTGCCTCAGACAGCATGTTGGTGACATACGGGGCGGCGTATGAGGAAATGGTCTGCTCACCGCTAGTTGGGGTAACACCACCACCCTCAAACTTCAACACACTACCGCCATTTGCATAGGCCTGAGCCAAGCCACCGGGCATAAACTTGTCTGGGTTAATTTTCTTGCCCTGCTTCTTGTCGCCTGTACGTGCTTGACGAACTTTGTCCATCATTTGGTACAGCTTCTTAGCGCCGGCATCAGAGTTACCGTTACCCAAATGAGACACGACATCCGCAGGAATAACAAACTCGCCATGGCTAAGCGCGGCAGGCTGGTCTTGTCCAATCTGTGCGGGAATTTTATCGGCCATGCCATCGGTTTCACCTTGTAAATAACGGCCACTGGCTAGGTTGGTTAAGCCGCCTTCCGCCATAGGTGTGAATTTAGCATCACCACCATAGTTAATGCCGTAAGCACCTGCTTTACGACCGGGAGGGGGCGCTGTAACTAAGTTGGTAGTGGCTGTCGATGTTGGAATAACGCCTTGGAATCCAAGCTTAGGGGCTGGTTGGTTTCCCTTGGCTAATGTCTGAGCACCGTACAGCAACATTGCAAGTTTGGCATAGTCCAACTGACCAGCTTTATTTCTAGTTAACTTGTTGAGCAAATTCTTCAAGCCGCCGCCTGCACCTGCTTCAAAATTGTAAGACGTTCCTGCGGCACCAACACCGCTGGTATCGCCATAATCACGATATTCTGGGGTAGCAGAAATGTAGTCAGCTTGAGCTTGATCTGCGGCACGCCGCTCATTCTCGGCTTGTTGAATTAATGCATTTTCATAGCTTTGCTGTAATGGTAGGCCATAATCATCCATTGGCTCTTCGCTATAACCTGTTTCATCCCATTCCATGTTAGCTCCTTAAAAGTTGCAGTAGCTCATCAATATCGCCACCACCGGAAAAACCATAAGTACGAGCGCCAGTCTTCTGCGCTTTTGCAATATCGGTTCCAAAAATATCTGTCATTAATTGTATCGGGCTAGTATCACTTTGAACAGGTGCTGCCGCCAATTGCGTAGGTTTAAACGTATTATCAGTTGCTGCCACGTTTTGATTTCCAACTGGCGAACCGGATGTTTGATCGTTGGCACTAAATGCTTGATTTGCAAGAGCGCCAACAATTGCCTGATTGATAGGTTGTTTATTGAGGGCTGCCCTAGCTGCGCTACCAACAACGCCTTGCAGGGCTTTTGGCACAAATCCATCCTCACTAAACATTCCTGATGTTAAATTATCTACCCCAGTGTTAATGGCACTCCCGAGCAACGCTTGGACAGGATCTACTTTGCCGCCACTGCCAACTATTTGCCTAGCTGTATTTGCAGCAATGTTAGTGCCTGTTTTACCCAATATATTGTTTATACCTTCCATGCCCGAGACTGCATTTGCGGCTTGGCCGCCAGCATAAGAAAGAGCCGCAGATTTCAGAATATCCACTGGCTTTTTACCCATGGCAGCCGCTAATGCAGCCGTACCTGCCGGACCGCCAAAGTAAGCCGCTCCAGCCTGCGCAATTGTGCCTAGGAGGGGATTATCTTTAAACATATTAACAAGGTCATTAGAAGATGCACCCTGCGTGTAAAACATAGGGTTGCCCTGCGCATCTAACTGCACTCCATATCCAGTGTTGCCTTTACCGGCAAATGTTCCGCCAAAGAAATTGCCTGTTTGACGCTCACTATATGTATTAGGTACAAACTCACCAGTCAGTTTGTTGCCCCAGCCTTCTTGAGTGCCAACGGGGGCTGTATACATCATTGAATCGCCAGCCTCGCCAGACATTGAGGTTGATGTCACCAGACTTGGGTCAACAGCCTTACCAGTTTGGGGGTTGACAAACCCGCCTCTTCCATCTGGACGAACCTCCGTTGGCACGTCTTTTTTAACAACTTTACCAAACTGCTTAACATCACTAATGCCAATGCCTGACAAAATCTTTGCCATGTCAGCGGCGTTAGCTTGCGCTGAGCCGTGGCCTTGGCCTGTCCATTTAGAGCTTGTGTTTTGACCTAATATTTGATTGATTAGGGCTTGCGTATAGTCAGGTTTAGCCTCAGGAATTTTGGCTGGCGGGCCCATAATATTTTCTAACGCACTGTTAAAGTTATTACTTTGTTGCATGTCAACCAACTTTCCAATTTGTGCCATCAGAGTATACGGGCGTAGCCACTGCACCAGCGCCAGCTACAGTCGAGCCAAATGTTGGAAGCAATGCATCTGTTACGAAAGACCTTGCGCCCTTTCCAGAGGTTACAGCGCTTGGCAACGTTGCTACGGTGTAATTGGTTAAGGGTGGAATGATTTGATCAGTTTTTAACTGATCTAAGATGGCATCGACCCTGTTGAAATATAAACGCAGTACGTTGTTAAGTTGGTCTTGGTACGTACGCGAATAGATTTCAGTCGCCAACGGCAAGTTAGGTGATGCCACCTGACCAAGTTCGTATTCTGATTTAACAATCATGAGTTGCCCCTGCGGCCATCTTGTCTGATGTCAATACGTGGGCTACCCAACTGCCAAGCACAGCCTAATTGGTTGTTCTCAATCTTCATAATCATTTGACGGCCACGCACCCTGACATAAACCTGCCCGGTAAACTCCTCAATAGGCGCAGTCGCTGTACGCACAATAGTTGCATTGCTATTGCCACCCAATGAAATAGGGTCGTTGTAGCCGGAACCTGAGTTCTGCATTGGAATCAACGTCATGGTTACTTGCGGTGTTGTACCGCTATCGGATCCATCAAATGTGATGTCCGGCAAAATGCGCCATACAAACCCAAAGTGGTCGCCGTCATCAATGTCAAATTCAGCTGTCTCAATTAACGAGCTGATTGGCAATGATGTTGCTGTTGTATTGTCATCGTTTCCAAGTTCATGGTAGACGATGTTGTTGCTTGCGGTAGCGGCCATTGGGTGGGCACGCAGGCCTGAGTCAAGCCATGCGGTTCTAGCCATAGTGCCGTAATACCATACGCCTTCGCCGTTGTTCTCAAAATAGTTATAGACCGCATATCGGTCAATTTCCGTGGCATTAGCGGAGCAATAGAAGAACCAAACTTCATTAAAACCTTCATTGGTGCTGGCAAAGAACTGATCGCTTTGATCTAAATTAATATCATTGAAAATGAATTTACGTAAGTCGCAACGCAGCGTTTGTACGCGGCCATCGTATTTGTAGAATTTATCTACCCCCATCCAATACACAACGCTGGATGCAAGGGCGGCGGCATTAGGGCTGGCAATTGAAATGTTGTCACCCAATAACTGGGAACTCCAAACGACCGGGAGTCCTTGGTATTGCAATGAATACACAGAAGAATCAGTAAACACGACAATCTCTTGACGGGTCTGAATGGCTGTCACAATTTTGGAGCCATGTGATAACAAAACACTACCTGCCTGATTGGTTGCGGCAGGTGTCCAGTTAACTACACTTTCTTGCGCAGACCAACGCACAAGCATAGGATTTTGCGTAGATCCACCATAGTCATTTACACCAAACGCAAACACAAACCGTGAAGCGTCAGACACCAAAACGAAGTTCTGCATTAGCGGTACATCAGATGCACTTGGCAAACTGGACACCAAAACACCACGGGTTCCAAGGCCGGTGCTGTTGTCCCAGTAATATATAGGGCCACCGCGATAGCCAAATATCAAGTTTTCACCAAAGTTGGCTTGAGACCACAAGCGGATTGGAATAATAGATGCACCCCCGCCAGTACCCCACGGCCCAGCACCCCAAGCACCAGAACCCCACCCAAGGTTGACCTGCTCATACGCTGCACCAATATTGATTTGATATGCAGCTACAACCGATGCACCGCCATAGGTTCCTGCCGCAATCGCAGTAGAAGTAGTAATCGTGTACGTATCTACTGTTAAAACAGTAATTTGATACTCAGCGTTAAATGTGGAAGCGTAAGTGCCCGTAGCACCACTGAACGTTACAAAGTCGCCGGTCAGCCCACCATGAGCGGTATCAGTCACAGTCACCGTGGTTGTGCCATTGCCTGCAAATGGGTTGTTGTTGATGGTTGGGGCTGGGACTACACGCAAGGGTGTAATGTCGTAATAAGCACCGCCATACTCAATGTAAAACTTTAAGTTAGTGCCCACTCCTAGGTAGTTAGCGCCCCCTAACGTTACCCAATTCCATAAGGAACGGCAAACACCCAGAAAATAGTTGGATGAAAGACGTGTCCAACCACCAATTTTCTCGGGCGTACCCTGACGAAAACGCACCTTGTCAGAAACATAGTATCCGTTTTCATTGGTGTAGCGAGTGTTTTCGCGATTCACGCCACTTTTTAATTGCAACTTTTTTAACGGCATGGTATATTTCCATTTTCTACAAGGAGAACACTATGTACGTTTATGTTTGGAAGACGCCCGATGGAATACCGTTCTATGTTGGCATGGGTAAAAATGTCCGTAGACCAAACCCAAAAAGCCTTGGGCATCGCAATACAGCCTGCAAACAAATTGTGCAAGAACTTGGTGCTGACAATGTAATTATTGAGCTTCATACAGTTCAGGATGTTACCGCAGCGCAACTCTTGGAGCAATCACTAATTGCAAAATACGGACAGGTCTCAAATGGTACGGGCACGCTTACCAATAGATCTAAAGGCGGTGAGTTCCACGAAACTAAATCAGAAACCAAACAAAAGTTAAAAGCGCTATGGTCTGATCCAGAGCACCGAGAAAAAACCATTGCTCCTAGAGTTGGCCTAAGTCGCAATTTACCGGAGAGCACAAAGGAAGTTTTACGAACTAACTTAGCAAAAAATCCCGCAATGAAGGGCTGGTCAGAACGCAACGGCGACCCTGAGTTTGACGCTAAACGCATTGCTGGCATCCAAGCCGCCCAACCTAAACGCGCTGAAAAAATGCGCGACCCAGAAGCACTTGCCCAGCGCAAAGCACGGTTGAAAGCTACCATGTACTCCCCAGAGTACAAAGCGAAGCGGGCGCTATGGGATACCCCAGAACACCGTGCAAAACAATCAGCAGCTAAGAAAGAATATTGGGCCAAGCGTAAATCTTCCTAAGATAGAAACACGGCACGCTCGTCAATCCGACGATTCTGTAGCCCTTTGAGAATTTTACCCCCTGCCATGCAGTATTTGAGCAGTTCTTCTGCGGCCCCCTCCATGTCACCACGCAGTACCTTCTGACGCATGGTTGAACGCTGTAATGTGCCTAGCCCCACATTGAAGGAAAATGATACCAACGCATCAAACTGTCCTTGAGTAAGAGGCACAGGACAATAAGTAGCCACGCCTTTCTCAAAGCGAGCAAGGTCTGCCCTAAGTATCGCATCGACTTCCTCCATACTGTGTTTACGCATTGCCTCTACGGGTGGTGTAAACGCATCCCGCTGGTCTATTTTTAACTTACCTTGCTCTGGAAACATGACGTGGCCGACACCCACAGTCCAAAGCTTTGCTGGGCATTTATACGGGTTTACCCTCACCCCCTCATGGTGGCGAATCATGTGTAAACACTTGTCTGAGATTTTCATTTGCCAAATGCTCTGCCACCGAAGTGGAAAGCAATTATTGATGCAAACAAAGCTTGAGTTTCTGAGTCCCACAACATCTCAGCCAATTCTGTGAACGGTACGCCACGGTTCCAGCCGTAGGCAAACAGACCCATATCTATAAACAACAACAGAAAGAAGAAGCCGTAGGTAATGACTGGCCGAACGCTGGCGCGTAGGTTCTTCATCCAAGTAGATGTACCCTCGTTTAAACTTGTGTCGTGAGCGTAGATTGCCTGCATCTCAGCTTGCTGCGCACCAATCAAAACTTGCGTGGTGTTAGCTGCGCTTTCGGTTTCCAACTGCTCTGACTTGATGTGTTCAATGCGTTCCTGAGCTTCAAAGCCTGCTTTACGCAGTTCTAGCTCACGGATGATCTGCATCTGGGCAAGGTTTAGCTCATGCTTTTTATCAGACCGGTCTTGGAAGAATTCAAGAAGCTTAGGCAATCCGCCCATTAGGAACGATATAAGGGTAGATAGTAGTGTCAGCATAGCGATCCTTTACTGTTTGCTTTTACTTAACATGGTTGCTGCAATTTCCATCATGGTTCTTGCCACTTGAATGTCGGTAGGCTCATTATCCCACCCCACCGTAATCTGGCCTACAAATCTGTTTGGGTCAGGTGGGATGCTGATTCGACAGGTGTAGCTCACGCCCTTGGCGATATACCACAAGCCCATTTCGGATTGCGCGGCTCTGTATTCCCCACAAGGTATTTCGCCAGCCATCAGCTTGACCACATCTGCATTGTTACCTGCGTTCTGTGTAAACAAGCCGACATCTAACCCATCATTAATTTTGTCCCTACCCTCTTTGGTGTAAGCGCGGTAAAGCACTCTGGTTCCAAACATGGGGTTTACTTTAAACACAGCCACAATGGTTGCGTTAGTAGTTTTTAGCAAGTGGGCGGCAGCGTCTTCTACCCTGTCCTCAACAATGCTTGGCATTTTCTTTGATTCTTTGTAAGCACCCATCAATAACTCTTGGTTCTGCCAAACAAAGTACCCAGAAAACGCAAACACCGCCATGATCAACAAAGCAAACAGTTTAAACGGGCTGTCAACATAGGACAGCACCTTGCTTAGTACATCTGCTGGCTTCTCATCACTCATAGGCCAATCATTCCAAGTAGTTTATTTACAATTTTGTCTGCCAAAGAATCAGGTAGGAACCTCAGCAAGCCAAGCACCCACCACGCGATGCAAAGCCTGACAAAGACTTTGAGAAACATATCAAATTGTTCTTGGTACTCATTCACCGACCACACCTTGATCTAGCGCACAGGTCAGAAATCTCAGTGACCCCCCAACCAACTGCGCCAACGAGCATCACAATAATAACAATGGCAACTGCCCATTCCATCTGCTCTTGCTGGGCCTCCTGCTGGCGTTTCTCTTCTTCCTTGGCCTTGCGCACCGCTACCGCATCGTCCCTGTCCATTTCAGCGGCCCTAGCCTTGATTTTGTTCCAAACATCTATGTTGCCAGTCTGCATGTAGAGCAGTTGAAGCTCGGCTTCCAACTTAGCCGTCTGCATCAGACTTGTCTCAATCTGCATTGCTAAAGCAAAATTAGACTTATTGCCAGACCGCTTGGCTTCAACCATCGCTTTGGTGGCTTGGCTCTTTGCATCAAAGAGCTTCCCAATCATGGGCGCTAAACCACCTAGATCGTTAGCTACCTTAGCGGCCTTGCGAACTAGTCCTATTGCGCTTTGCAGGCCTTCAAGAGCCGTAACCGGATCCATTACTTATGCTCCACTTTCCGCCACTCTAGGCAAACAACCTTGCGGTTGAAAACATCACCTGTCCATGTCCAACGCACACAGCGATACTCAGTTTTTGTCGTGGCCCCCTCTAGAAAGAGAACCAGTGATAGCAAAAACCAGCGCATTCATGTGCACAATTAATCGGCTGGTAAAGGCTGATTGCCCTTAGCTACCCAGTCTAAATAAGCTCGGTAATCCATGTTGTCTGCATCCATAGGAATAGACGAGATTTCACTACCTTGAATCAGAAGAACGTAGTCAATGTTGCCGGTAGGACGTGAACGGTACAGTTTGTATTGGTATTCCATTTGGCTTCCAATTAAAGGTTGGCATTAATCAAAACGAGGGCAACAACACCAAGACTAGAATGTTCTGTAGTTTGATATATATAACCAACAGAAGGATTGGTGTACTGTGCCCATGAAAACACAGCCCCACTGCCATATGGTGCGGAAACTGTAAGAGTGGGTGTAGTTCTTTTTGGGGATTTAGCTGCCCAATAAGGCACACTGACAACACTGTTATACAAAGCTACAGTTATAGCTTCGTAATAGCGGCTGCAGTTATACAGGTCCTGTTGATATAACAGATACTGGAACGGCGTTGCAGAGGTTCCTTTTTCGACCTGTACATTGGTAATTGTGAGCGTCTGGCCCGTAGATGTAATTGGAACTTGAATCCCAATTGCAAGGCCTTTTAATACGTTAGCGCCTGCGCTAGTCAGGTCAAAGGTTGCAGAATACCGAGTAAGCGTTGTAGTCACACTCACACTGACCGGCGACAGAATGGCTGTCATACCGCTACCTGTGACAGGGTTTACACCTGAAGTCGTGCTGACTGTTGGGAATGTGTTGGCAGTATTGGCGTAGGCTATGTAAACAGAAGCGGTTACGCTGGCTGATGCTAAGGCGTCAAACGAGATTGTAATGGACTGACTTTGCAGGCCGCCGCAATTAATTGATTCAATTCGCTGAGACAGTCCCATTGTGGGGGATGTACCGGCTAGTGTACCTGCGGTAATCACCATCTGGTTGCTGCTATTTACAATATAGGTTGCATTGGTTCCGCTGGTCACATTGGTAGCATACCCAATCCAGCGATCTAGTACATATTGACTGCTGGCCGTAGCGTAACTACCAAACGCAGTTTGATTGGTAAGGTAATAAGTATTCATTACCCCGTTGTCTACCCGGCTAATTGCAGAAGAAGCAACCGGGGTAGCCCATGCACCATCACCACGCCAGAATGTGCCAGAGGAGGCGCTAGTGCCACTGTTTAAATTGGTAACAGGAAGGTTGCCTGTAACGTTGGTAGCCAAATTAACAAATGTGGTTGATGTTGAGCCTGTACCGCCTGAGGTGATTGGCAACGCCGTGCCTAGCGCCAAGGTAGAAAGGTAGTCAATCTGATTGCCTACGTCAGTGCCGTTGTTGTAGACCACTGTACGCTTGCCAGCGGGTACGGAAACACCTGTCAGGCCAGACACCTTGACCGTGATGGCAAAGGAATCGTTATTGATGATGAGGTAAGGCTTTTGAATGGCGGGTACGTTTAAAGTACCTGCGGCAGACAGTGAGGCAGCGGAAATTACCAAGCACAGTGCCCGAGCATTCTGGGCTGTGTTAGCGTTGGTCAACGTCAATGTGGCAACGTTGGTTGTGAAGTCTGCGGATGTCAGGGTAGCCATACCCACAATGGCTTGCTCAATGGCCGTGCCAATGTTGGTGTTGGTGGTTCCACCCCAAGAGCCCGACTGTTCGCCCGTCGTGATCAGTTCAAATTTCAGATTAGAGTAGGTACTCGACATTTAGTATTCCTTTGGAATTATTGAAAGTTGTTGATCACAGTCCACGACGGGGCTTGTGGTGTTTCAATTAACACCCAATCAGGTGACTGCGCATCAAGTATGGTGGTCCAATTAGCATTGGTGTCCGTGGGTATCTTGAACCATCCAGTAACAACTGTATTTTCCTTCATTACAACGTTTTCGGCAACGCTTGCTAAAAATTGTGCTTGGGCGGCAATAATGTCTGCAGATGTAATGTTTTCAACGACTGAGTAAATAAAGATTGTTGAAATGATTGCGGAATCTTCGGCCAGCAGATTTTCAATAATTGACTGCAAAAATGCAGAGGAGGTCGTGTTGTCATCGGCTGAAACAACGTTTTCTGCCAAGGAAACGGTAGAGTTTGCTTGGACGCTAATTGGGTCGTCTAATGTTGAGTTTTCAGTCAGGTTCTGTGTAAACGATGAAGTCTGCGTGCTTGAGTCATCTGATGTGAAATTCTCATTGCGGGTAACAAAGAACAATCCAGCCGCTGAACTTATATCGCCTGATGTAAACGCCTCTGTAAGAGATTGTAGGAAAGCCGATGTTTGGACGCTAGAGTCCTCAGACACTAAATTCTCCGTGGCGGTCAGGGTGAACTCAGTACTCCCCACCGTGGCGAAGGGAGTCTGGGCAAAGCTGGAGAAACCAAACACGGCTATTCCTCAAGCCTACTTAGGCTCTACGTCAGACACTTCAGGCTGAACTTCTAACGCCTCTTTCAGCATCTTGAAGAACGCTTCTCTGCCCACGGCAAGCTGATCCACGTTAAATCTAGCTGAGTCCAACTTACGGTCTAAGTCGGCAACATGATTCAACAGGCCTTGCTGCTGGGGTGTCATGTCTTCAAACTTGTACTCTACGCCGTCGATTGTCACAGGGGTCTTTTTTTCGTTTCCCATGATGTTTCCTTTAATGTGCCACCAAGATCGGGTGGTGGCTTCCCGTTAAATTACGGTGCCCAAGGCAAGGGCTGTGCGGCAGGGCTGACAGGAGGATTCAAAATTGAATCGATCTGACCCTGTACACACTGCTGTGCGCTTGTGATAGCAGACTCAGGAATCCAACCAATGACAATTGCTTCTGTCAGGCTGGCGTAGGGGATGAATGCACCCTCTTGGTCAGCAGAGTTGAACTGCGTGTTGCCACCGATAGAGGCGGTGTTAGCGCCATCTACGCCTGTGACTTCCCACAAAGCATTGACCACATAGTTAGGGTCAGGCTGTTGCAGGGTGTACATCGCTTTGATTTTGGTTGTAAAAGTTGTTGCCATGATTAGGCTCCTTGGTTAAGTTGAGATTGAAGTTGTGCGACTTTCGCGGAAAGTTCTTTGACTGCATTGACTAAGTACCAAGTCAAGTTGTCGGCATCCACAGTCATAACGCCAGTAGATTCTGTTTTAACGCATTCAGGCAAGATTTGCTGAAGTTCTTGGGCAATGACGCCCAACTGCACACCTTGCTTTTGAACGGCTTGATTTTGCGGTACGTCTGTAATTTCTTCAGCTAATCGGTACTCAAAATTGCGAACTTGAATAGCATTGATTTTTTCCAAGCCAGTGTTGTTGTCAACAATGTTTTTCTTTAGGCGTTGGTCAGAAGTAACAGCCCACGTTGCACCATTGTTGCCTTGGTAGCAAGCACCCGAATTTGGTGAAATATAGGCTGTTCCAGAACCCTTACCAGTTGCTCCCGCAGTACCAATAACAATTTCATTGCTATCTCCAGCCGCTGAAGTTATTGAGGCATAACCTATTAGAGTATTTTGAGTATTGGTAGATGTGTTACCTGCTCCAAAACCTATGAATGTGTTGTATTGACCTGTTAGGTTTGCATATCCAGCTTGATAACCCATTGCAACGTTGTAACTTCCTGTGGTGTTGCGATAAAGCGCTTGAGTACCAATTGCTACGTTTTGACTACCAGAACTAATGGAGTTAAGCGATAATGTTCCAACAGCCGCGTTGTCTGTACCAGAGGAAGTTCCAGAAGTTCCGTTTGAACAAGCGTTGTAACCAATAGCAACGTTGGATGACCCTGTAAGAGTGTAACCAGCCTGAAAACCAACAGCCGTGTTGTTACTTGCTGTAACGCTAGTATTAAGGGCTTGCATCCCCACCGCCGTGTTAAAAGCGCCCGTTGTGTTTGTGCTAAGTGTGTATGCGCCAAACGCAGAATTTTGTTCGCCAGTGGTGTTGCTATACAACGATGAATAGCCTACCGCAGTAGTGTTAGATGCTGTGGTGTTGGACGTTAATGCGTAGTTACCAATAGCGACGTTTGTGCTACCTGTTGTGTTGCCAGCTAACGCACCGGGGCCCATTGCAGTGTTTTGACCACCAGTAGTATTTGAGTACAAAGGTGATGCAACAGAACCATTCCAATATGCGCCAACAGCCGTGTTTCCAACACCAGTGGTGTTTGCGGTCAAAGCAAGGGAGCCAACTGCTGTATTGCCAAGGCCAGTGGTGTTAGCATACAAAGCCGATCCACCAACTGCCGTGTTGTTTGTAGCGTTGTTGCTGTATCCAGCTTGATAACCAATAAACGTACCGCTTGTGCCTGAACTATTGTTATAAGCCGCCTGATAACCAACAGCAGTGTTGTTACCCGCATTATTGTTAAAACCAGCTTGGTAGCCAACTGCGGTGCTGTATGAAGCTGTGGTGTTATTCTGAAGTGCGCTATAACCAAAAGCAGAGTTGTAACCGCCTGTAGTATTTAAACCAAGTGTGGCATAGGATACAGAAGGAACACCACCACCAAAAGCGGCGTTATACAAACCAGTAGTGTTTTGACCTAATGCACCGGCACCCACAGTAGTAACTACGCCTGTTGTGTTATTAGTTCCCGCCGAGCTACCAACTGCCGTAACTTCACCAGTTGTGTTTGAATAACCAGCACGGTATCCCACAGTAGTTAAGTTTACACCAGTAGTGTTGGTGTATCCTGCTTGATAACCCACAGCCGTGTTAGATGATGCTGTGTTACTTACTAATGCTTGATAACCAACAGCAGTATTGTTAGATGCTGTGGTGTTTGACGAAAGAGCGCCATTACCAATAGCTACGTTACTTGCTCCAGTGGTATTGGCAAATAAAGCACCTTGCAAACCAGAATTAATGTCGTAAGAACCAATGGCTAAATTACTAATACCTGTTGTATTTTTATTTAATGCGTTAAAACCAATACCAATGTTTGAAGTACCTGTACTATTTGTAAATAAGGCGCTTGCACCTAAAGCAACGTTATATGTACCCGTGGTGTTGTTCACTAAAGCCTGAAAACCAACTGCCACAATATTGCCAGTGGTGTTGGCGTAACCAGCCTGATAACCTACAGCAACGTTGTTAGATGCTGTGGTGTTGGAGTAGAGAGCGTTAGATCCAAGAGCAGTATTGTTGTTACCAGTTGTTGTAAAGCGCAATGCAGAGCTACCAACTGAGACGTTGGCAGAGGCTACACCTGCGGCAACTTGTGAAGCGTAGCCAATAGCTACGTTGTCAGCACTTGTCGTAGACCTTGACTCTAATGCGTAAAGGCCGATAGCAATGTTGTTAGCCCCCGTTGTAACGGCTTGCAGTGTTTCAGAACCAATAGCTACGTTGCCTTCGCCCGTTGTAATTGAGTTTCCCGCCTGATAGCCCACGGCAGTGTTGTTAGAGGCTGTGGTGTTTGCGTTTAGGGCTTGCATACCAACAGCTACGTTACTATTGCCAGTGGTATTTGCCACTAAAGCGCTAGAACCCAAAGCCGCATTAAAGTAGCCGCTTGTGGTAGCAGTCATTGCAGAATTGCCAACAGCAGTGTTTTGTAAGTTACCAGTGCCATTCTGTGCGTACAAAGCTAACCGACCAACCGCTACGTTAAATGCCCCATCTATATTGGAGTACATTGCTTGGTAGCCAACCGCAGTGTTGTTAGATGCTGTGGTGTTGGAGGCTAAAGCGGCCTCGCCAATTGCTGTGTTTTGCGAACCAGTTGTGTTTGCTGTAAGAGCGCCATTGCCAACCGCAACACCAGATACACCCGTTGATGTATTTCTAGCGGCTTGATGTCCAACAGCAACCAAATAACCGCCAGTAGAAGCATAACCAGCTTGATAGCCTAATGCGGTGACTTGTGTTCCTGTGACGTTGCTATAACCCGCCTGATAACCTACGGCAGTGTTATTGGATGCGGTGGTGTTGTTGTAGAGGGCTTGACTGCCCAAAGCCGTATTGCTTGCTCCAGCACCAGCAATATTAAACAGTGCTGTGTAGCCTAAAGCAGTATTGTCTGAAGCAGTTAAATAAGAGGCTCCATTCTTACCAGAACCAGTTCCAACAAATGAATTTCTTGTTCCTGTGGTGTTAATTACGCCAGCAGAAGAGCCAACAAATAAATTATCTCCAGCAGTATTATTTACACCAGCTTGAAAACCTAAAGCGGTATTTGCGCCAAGAGTAGTGTACTGAAGGGCTTGATAACCAACCGCAGTAATTGAAGCGCCCGTTTGGTTGCTGTATCCCGCCTGATAGCCCACAGCGGTGTTGTTAGATGCTGTGGTGTTTGAAAAAAGCGATGCTGTTCCTACCGCAATATTGAAACTACCTGTGGTGTTGAATGGAAGTGCGTTCTGACCAATAGATGTATTACTTGACCCAGTGGTGTTGCTTAAAAGAGTATTTACTCCAGTAGCGGTATTATTTGACCCACTCGTATTTGCCGCCAACGCAGTCGCACCCACCGCAGTATTGGTAGCCACAGAACCTGCACCACGGCCTACTGTTAGACCATAGATCAGACCATCCTGCGTGGCTGAGTTTTTAATGATCTTACCTGTTGTGCCATCAAACAGAACAATGCCGTTGTTTGTAGCAGAGGCTGGGCCAACAACATCACCGCCTGTACCCGTTGCATTAATTGTGATTGAACCTGAAGCGTTAGTAATTGTTACGCCTGAGCCCGCAGTCAATGTTGTGCGAGTAAAGCCTGTGCCGTTACCAATATCTAGAGCGCCATTGGCGGGGGTTGTAGTTAAGCCTGTACCGCCTTGAGCAATTGCAACAGTGCCTGTAGATGTTAAGTTTTTAGACGCATCGGTAAACACGACCTTAGATGCAGTCAAACTAGCAATATTTAAACTACCAGAGCTATCAAAATACCCGCGCACATTTGCATCACCATCACTGAAGATGATGTAGTTGCTGCCTGTTTGGCTAATAGGCGCAGCAAAACCTGTATAGCTGCCAATGACAACGTTCTTACTGCCTGTGGTAATTAAATACCCTGATTGATAGCCAATAGCAGTGTTATTAACCCCGCCGTTAGCAATTGCTTGGCCTGTACCCGATCCAACACCTGTGGCAGTAAACACTACCCCTAATGTATTGGAAGACGCGCCAATTGCAGTAAAGTTTGTAGTACCTACAAACGAAATCACATACGAAGTACCAACTACAAACAAGCCCGCATCAACCTGAGCATTGTTGCTGTAAAGTGAACGATACCCTACAGCCGTGTTGTTGGCGGATGAGTTGTTTAACCCAAGCGCTTCTTCACCAAGAGCAGTGCCGTAACTGCCTGTGTTAGATGTTAAAGCGCTGTAGCCAATTGCAGTAATGCCCGACCCCACTGTGCTTCGACTAGCGGCTCCAAACCCCACTGCAACGACGCGCCCTGTGGTGTTAAACTGGCCCGCCCCATAACCTACAGCCACACTTGCGGCACCAGAGGTATTGGAAGAAAGGGCGTAGCCTCCTACGGCTGTATTATTTGACCCTGTGTTATTTGCTGGAGTGACTGAACCAAATAATGCAGAAGCCCCAATTGCAACATTACCGCCGCCTGTTTGTTGGTAATACGCGGCTTGATAACCTACAGCCGTATTGAATGTGGCTGTTGTATTTGAATACAGAGCCGATGACCCAATTGCAGTGTTGTAATTTGCTGTATTGTTGTATAACGCAGAAAATCCTAACGCGCTAATTCCGGTAGCAGTAAGAGAAAAACCAGCAGCAGCAGAGCCAACAGCTGTATTACCTGATGCTGTGGTATTTAAAGAAAGCGCTTGATCGCCAATGGCGGTATTGCCTGAGCCAATTGTGTTTGCTTTTAAAGCCAAATACCCAAACGCTGTTGAAGAATTACCAAGCGTGTTTGCTTTTAAAGTTTGATAGCCAAAAGCCGTGAGACCGACGCCTGTTGAGTTTGCTGACAGTGCTTGGTATCCTACAATGGTATTGAAAGCACTAGAGCCAGCGCCCAAACCTACAGTCATGCCTTGAATTAAACCATCTGTAGCGGCTGAATCTTTAATCAATTTCCCAGTGGTGCTATCAAATAAAACAATACCATTAGCCGTCGCAGTTGATGGGCCAACCACATCACCACCAGCATTAGTGGCCCATGAGGTGTCAGTGCCGTTAGTAGTTAAATATTTACCTGAATTGCCTGTTTGGGCAGGCGCTAACGCGTTAAAAGCCGCATTAGCCGTTACCTGTCCTGTACCGCCATAGCCTAGTCCAATTGTAGAACCTTGCCATGTACCAGACGCTACAGTGCCTAAAGGGCTGACATTATTGCTTGCGTCTAGATTGACAGACTTCTCTGCTGGGTATGTTAAGAAAACATTCTTTGTACCGGCAGTCAGTGTAATAGCTACTAGAGTGCCAAGTGAATTTGACAGGATCGTTGTACGAGCTAGGGTCGGGCCAGTCGTGGAGTACGTACCAATGCCCACCTCCCACGCAGAGCCATCTACGATGGTGTAGTAACACGTATTCGTATTGCCAACGACCGCGAACGTTTGGAAACCGGGAACGGCTCCACCTAAAGTAATTGAGCCAGTGCCGGTAGTCGTCGTGGTCTCTTGGACCCGATCAGCAAGTACAAGAGCCATTTATTTAATCTCCAATAATTCTTTATGCCAAGTGTAGCCTTTATGCGACTTACGTGTGCCGTTTAAGCATTTGATTACATTCGCGTGTTGAAAACCCGCTGCATTTAGCGCAATAGAACCAATAAACAAAACAACACTACCGTCTTCAATGTTTGTACCCACCCACTTCCAGCGGCGGTTGTTGGTGTTACCGGCAGCATGTTTATTGCCTTTACTCAACTGGCTGGCAATTTGTTTTTGTTTTTCTGATGCTGGTTTGCCGGCTCTCCAAGTATTGCCTGTGTGTCGTTCACGAAGTTTTTGTTTAAAGTCTTCGGTGTGTTTTAACCCAGAGGGAATGCCTTTATTCCATGGGGTAGTCCCAAGCTTTGCCATACTAAGTTTTAATTTAGTTTCTTCACGACAAGGTACGCCAGCATTCCATACAGGTTTTCCTAGTCTAGCCTTGCGGTTGTTTTCACGCTGTTTAGCGGTGTGTTTGTAACCAGAAGCGCCTTCGCCGCCATCTGTTTTATTACATAGCCTCACATCCAAGTCACGGCAACAAGTAATTAAAAATTTCTCATGTTCAAATGCGCTGGCCTCATCATCCCAATCTGCCAATATTTCAACTTTAGGCTCACCATATTTTTTAACAATGTTGTTCCAATGAGAACCTCGCTGATAAAACGCATACGCACGTACTCCTTGGCCTTTGCCTATATAAAACAAGCGACCTTCGGGGGTGTAGTGCGCGTATGTATAGAACACAGCAGCCCTTTCACGGTCAGCTGGTGGCCGTAGTGCTGTATGTCACACTGACAGTGTCACCAGCAGTGGTAATTTTAGCGGTAGCAAACGCACCAGCACTGTACAAAGTACCAGCGGTACTGCCTTGAGTAGATACAGCGCCAGTGCCTGTAACTAAGAAGCAACCACCCACCGTGCCGCCTGCACCTGTGATGGTGTAAACAATGGCTGTAGCGGTCTTAGACGTTACATTGGTTGGGGTTGTTCCAGTAGACGTTGCAACTGCAAACGATGCAGTACCACGTACAGCAGATGCACCAACCGTGTAGTTAGTAAACTCAGTCCAGCCAGCGTGAGAGGTCATGGTGTCTGATGCCGCAAATGTGGGGCTTGCACCTGAAATCAAACCAAGGAATGGGCCAACAGTGGTATACGCAGAGCCAGACAACAATGTGTCAAGCATCAATTGTTTACCGACAGCGTTTACAAGGTTAGGAAACTGATCTTCCCACTTCACATTGCCTTGAGCATCACGGCACACCACCGTGTAAACGCCTTCAATACCAACAGTCTCATTGCCGGCCACGTTTGAACGCATACTGACTACTGCGTGGTCACCAAAGTTTGAAAGTTCTTTAGTCATGATTTCCTCTTAATTGGAAGAGCGTATTAACGCGGTTGTTGACGTATTAGATGGCATCGTAATTACAAAGCTGGTAGAGGTCTTGTCAGACCCAAAATCTAATACAGCAATAGCCTTATTGCTTTGAGTTGCATTGTAAATTAATGCGCATCTAGCTGTCACTGAAGCACTGAAAGAAGCGTTGTTAAAGTTGACATACGCCGTATACCCATCAGAGTTAATTGTGGTTCCAGTCAATACAACACCACCAACCGTGTAACCACCGCCAGTTACCTCATTGGTGGTCGTGTAAACGGTGGTAGCTTCGTTTAAATCAGCGTTGGCTGTGTACAAGGCAATCTTTAACGTGTCGGTCGTTAAGTCGTGAATGCCTTGGTACAACTCCTTTTTGAAGCTGGTGGTCTGTGTTTGGACAATCGAACTCATGAAACAGATACCCTAACTTGCCCGTCACGATAAGCATCAGCACGCTGTTTGCCATCTGCAAGGTTTTTATACAGAGCAATTGCCTGCACATAACGATCTTGAGCCAGCTTCACCATGTCAGCCTCGCCCTTCATGTACATCAGAGCCTCACAGATCGTGCCATACAACAAAACGGAATCAAAGTTATCGCCCAGCCATGTGGTGCTGGCAGTCACAATAGACTCTGGGTAGTAGTAATAATGCAGTTCTACCGCGTATACATCATCAGGTGTTGGGCCAATGATGAAAGACAACTCATTGGTGACTGCACCTACTGAGGAGACCGTAGGGCCAAAAATGGCGTAATGCTTTGGTTTGCCTGTAGCTGTCTGGTTTGGATACGCTTCACGCATGAAGTTCACATCCTTGTTTAACAAATACAGAAAGTCACCACCCGCTTGAGGGTACACAGCCATGGAATACACCGATAAAAAATCCGTAGGCGCTGACAAATACTTGTTAGCCGACGTGATTGTGCCCGTCACATTCTTTCTCAAATTAGCTGGCTGCGCAGTGTTGTAAATGCGTTGCTCCGCCTGACGAATGAATGTATTCATGTCGTCAGTTGGGAATGAGTTCTCGCAGTAGTTGCTTACCTCAGTGACAAGCTGGGTGTAATTCATGCCATGGGACCCCGTGCCATCAAGCCTTTGGTAGCTGCACCTGTACCGCGCACTTTGATGCCGCTAGTCTTGGTAGGCTCATTACCGGCAGATTTGCTTTGAGCGCCAACGCTCATGTCTAAATCAGCCAACTGACTACGGTTAGGGCCACTACCGGGGTTGGTAGAAGCGCTCACAGCTTTGCCAGTCATTGTGTGTGGTTTGGCATAGACCTTGGCGTCGCCAACTTCTTTGCCCATCAATTTTTTGCTAAATGTTGCCATGATTAGCCTCGCTTTTGGTTGTTGGCGCGAGCCATGTTGCGGCCAACTTTACGCATTTCCATGCCGGTAACACCAGATGTCTTTTTACCGCCCATGGTTTGCTTGGCTGTAGGACCGCTATCGCCCAAGTTTTTACCTTCGGTCTTGCCTTTTTTAGCGATGCCGTCTGCTGATCGTGTGTATGCCATTTTTAAGCTCCTTAAATAGTTACAAAACAATTTGATTTTTTCAAATTTTCTAAGCCCGGTATTACTTGCAAATTATGAGGCAAATGCAACCCAGATACAAGCTTTCCTTGCAGCGGAATGATGTGATCTACGTGCCATGGAAAACCAAACAACTGTGTTCTTAATCGGGCCAATTCGTAAGCTTGTTCTACCATCCAGTGATCTTCATCGGTAAACCAACTGGGCTTGCGTAAATGGACAGCTGCTCTACGCCGTGCGTCCATTGCTAAAACTTTACTTGGGTTGTTAATTTTCCAGTTTTTATTTTTTTGTTGGACTTTATTTTTGTGATTTTGATATCGATTGATGTCAGACGTTTTACGATACGCTACAGCCAATTCAGGATTTTTTAATGCCCATTTTTTTTTGCGTGCATTGTCGCAAGCTTTGCAATGAGCTTGATACCCATCTTTACTATTGACGGCTTGCTTGTAAAACAAGTCGTAAGATTTAGCAATTTGGCAACGAGAACAAGTTTTCATGATATTGTTACCGTTCCAACTGAGGTTGTAGCAACAAGGTAGTTTGGAGTTAATGCTACATCAAAATTACTAGATCCGCCTACGGGCAGCCAACCCCATTGAATGTCTCGTGAACCACCCGTTGGAAACCCACCAGTTGGATTGTTAACTGGATACAACTGCAAGCCGTTTAAACCAGCTGTGACATAGGTAGTGTCTTTGCGTGGGTTACGTAAGCCCTGTGGATCATCAACAGGGAACGTACCGAGCATCAGTTGTGGGTGATCAGGGTCCCAGCATTCTGGACACACCAATAGCTGGTATTGGCGCTGCTTAATGATTTCTGTTTTAAGGCGCTTTAACTTGTATTGTTGGCCGCAACGATCACATTCAGCAATCGCTATTTTGCCGGATGCAAAACGATTACCCATCAGGAACCACCAATAAACATTTGCCTTGGTACAAACCTAGAGGAAGCCTTCTCACGGTCTTCACCGGCTGCAATTTCAAAAGTCTCAATGTACATCTGTCTCAGCATGTCTACACGATTCATTAGATCGGGTACTTTGACTGCGATGTGATATGCCAAGCCTGCCACCAAAGCGGGTAGGAAGCGGAAATTCATGTCTGCTGTTTCTACACCAGCGCCAGCATCTTGAACGCGACGCAGTCTCCAGTACACAAACTGATAAGGAGTGGAGTTGTCAGGTGTAGGCCAGACCGTCACGGCAGGCAATTGAGGCACATAGACTGCAGTCCCACTAGCATGTGAAGCTGCGGTGGTATTGTTTTGGGCACGGAACACACCGCCCAGCACATTTCCGGTGACGTATGTGTAATAAATGTCTTCTGTCTCAAGGCGAATAAAGCCTGAACCAGCCAAGCCTACGACCGTGCTAAGCGTAATGGTTGTGTCAGTAGCCCCAATAGAACCGACCAATGTGGCGCTAGTTGGGTTTACTTCACCTGACAAACGTTGCACCCACACCTGAATGGGGCGGGCCTGTTGCAGTTTGTTGGGGATGGTGGCGTAAGTAGAAACACTGATACGAGTGATGGTTAAATCAGCCTGTGTGGAGGCTGTGTTTTGTCCGGTACGGACTACATGCTCCAGCAAATCAATGGTGTCTTTAGGCAATGCATAGGTAGCTAAGCCGGGGGTCAAGTTAATGATCCCTTGCTCCATTGTCCACATGTTGATGCCCTTGCTCTGCCACTCAATGGTCATCAGGTTCATCGATCTGCGTGCTGTACGCAAGTCGTAACCAGAACGCATTTCCCGGCCAGCCCTCTCCCACGCTTCCTCGGCAATTTCCGTGAAGTCCATATTGAAGAGGGTGGATCCGGTAGTGGTCATTTTTTAGCCGTTTTCGCAGAATTGATAAAAGCTTGAGCGGTAGGAGCGCCCTTCTGACCGGGCTTTCGCATACGCTCTTTAGAGCCAGCCGCTATACGTTTTTTCTTGGCGTTAATGTTGGCATACAAGCCAACAGGTCCACCCTCAGCGTATTGCGTAAAGTCAGTGTCGTCACGGCGTGCTTTACGCACACCGTTGGGCATTTTTGAGGGCATGATAGCGCCCATTCCTCTGCTGGCTCTCATGATTTAGCACATCTTTCCGCGTGTTTTACCACGCTGGGCTATGCCATCTGCGGCTTTTGTGTAGCCACCAGAAGCCATTTTCTTTTTGCGGGGGGCAGATGCACCATCAACATCTTGCGGCACAGGCATGCCTTCACGAAATACTGTGTCCTTTGGGGGCGCAGTTTTCTTAGGAGCCTGTTTAGACGCGGGAACGCCCTCAGGATCTGTTGGAGGTTTGCCCATTTCAGCGGTATAAACGCCGCCTTCTGCGTATTTTTTCATGGTGCTTCCTTAGCAAACCTTGCAACGTGTTTTGCCTTTGGTAGCAATACCATCGGCACGACGTGAAGCAGAACTGACAGAACCACCTGATTTAAACTTAGCGCCGGAGTAGCTATTGTCTGGGCGGTCAGGCATAAACACTTTAGGTTTAGGCTTTTGCGTAGTTTGCTTAGGGGCGCTGCCGGGCGGTGTGTAACGAGGAGTTCTCATGTCACGACCGGGATCGATTGCGTCTGCTGCTTCTTGCGCTGCTCGGTCAGGAGAGTCACCGGCAGTAGGATCTTTCTCACGACGAGCCTTTAAGCCACGCTCGCGATTTAAGAATTCACGTAATGTCAAACCAGAGTCTTCCAGTTCTTTCTTAGACACTACGCGATTCTTAGGCTTGTCTGCTTTAGAAGAAGATTCATTTTTGGGGCCAGCTTCCATAGAGCGGGCAATGCTTTGAGCGTCTTCAGAAGCATTAATTGCTTCCATCACATCACCGCCCTCATCAAATTTAAATTGACGTTTTTTCATTTTTAAACCCTTTAGCACTTGCCGCCGTAGTTCATTTTAATTTGCTTGGCTTTGGTTTTGCCTTTAGAAGCAATACCATCGGCAGCGCGTGTAAACCCACCAGATGCAAGTTTAGTCATTGGCTGGCCTTTATGCAAACGGGTTTCGTGTTTGTTTACAGCCTTTTGCATCATCTTTTTGTCTAGTTTTACGTCTTCGTGTTTCATGTCGCCACCTTTTGCAAATTTGCGGCCTTTGTCAGCCGATGAAAAATCTTTGCCCACGGACTGTGGGACGCCTGCTTTCTTGGCAAACGCTGGGTTATGAGCCACCGCTGCCATGAAATTGTGTTGTTTTTTGCTTGTACTTGGCATTACAAATACCTGCCTTTGGTTTTGCCGCGTTGGGCGATACCATCACCACGACGTGAAGCAGATTTAACTTTACCACCACGCTTTAGGCCACCACCGTAATCAGCAGTGTCCATTTCACGACCCGAAGATGGTGTAGCTTGTATGGCGTTTTCTTGGTTTCCGGAACGATTTTTAAAACTGTCTACCGCCAAGTCTTTGGCATAATTTTTGGCAGCGTTTGTAAGAGCGCTTTTTGGATCGCTGATTAAACTTGTTGTGCCCGGAGCAACGCCTGCTGTTCTATCTACTACACCCTGTAGCTGGCCCATCAAATAACCTTTAGGGTTCGTTAGCCCAGACGGCAAGCCAACATTTTCTAACAGCCTACCAGCGCCATATTTCAGCCCTGCTGCAATGAGTGGTGCAACCATGATCAATTATCCTTTTTGAATAAGTTGGTCAATTTTTGCTTCAAGCTTGTTGAAGCGCTGGTCAATGTGGTTCGTAATGCGATCCACTTCTGCTTGAGTAACATTATCACGGGCAACCTCCTCGCGTGTTTTGTTCAACAGGATCGTGATACGAGCCAGCTCCCTGAACTTTTCATTCATCATGTAGCCAAGCAGCCCCATCACCAAAGAAAGGATTGCTGACCACGCAGTGTTTAAATCTAGCATTGCCACCTCGCAAGGGAAGCTGCTTTACGGGTAGGTCTGCCTTTTTCATCTTTCATTGGGCCGGGCATACCTGACATACGGGCGCAAAAGGAATCTTTCCTTGCACCGCCTTGAGGTTGCGGAGCTTTTAAATTGCTGCCTGTTGCGGCATTGTATTTAGCTCGGCCCTTAGCGGTTAAACCAGCGCCTTTAGATGCTGGTAATTTTTCACCGCGACCAATAGCTAACGACGGACCTTTTTTCTTTGTTGCCATTACGCTACCTTTAGCTTTGAATGATGAATATTTTCAAGCAACGGCATCACAACCTCCTCTCGAAAGTTGCGCTCAAATGTGTCTTGCCCAACGTGGGGGAGGCTAATGTCTACATCAATGTAGACAGTGAAGCCCATCTGCGTAGCTCTATCGCAGAACAAATAGTCTTCACCAACATACTTGCCGTCCACAATAGCAAAGTCAAACACTGCCGACATCTTCTCTGTTGGTGACTTTTCGTAAGTCCACTCTGGATGTGCAAAAACCATCTGCTCAATGACGTGGCGTTGGATCAGCATGAAGCCAGTAGGTGCACGCTTTAAACGCATCAAAGAGCCTTTGAACTCTAAGTCACCGCTATCGTCGTAGTACACGTCAGCAAAGAACTTAGCGTCCTTGGCTCTACGCGGGTAAGCGCCAGCAGTTATATCCATGCCACCACTTTGGGCCATCAAACGCAAGATGTCGTCGGGTTGAACAATAACATCTGCATCAATAAACAGAAGCTCTGTGCAGTCTGTTTTTAAGAATTCGTGTACCAAGGCATTGCGGGCCATGGTAATGATTGAACAATTAGACAAATCAGACAACGTGATGGACACACCAAGACTCATCGCCTTGGGCATTAACTGCGCCAGTGCAAATGCAGTCTTGATGTTTAGCTTGCCGTCATAGGCTGGGATGCCTATGAACAGCTTACGCCCCATCAATGTTGCCTGTTTTGTTTCAGCCATAATAAATTTGCGTTGAATCAATGTTAGTCATCAGCGCATAAATACCTTGAGTTGCCAACACGCCTTCACCCGGAATAAATGGTGCGTTACTAAAAGTGTCAGTGGCATCTATTTCATAAGTCATCAACCAACGGCCACCGCCACTTACATACGAAGCCGCAGTAGAAGTAATGGTTCCAGTGTTAATGTCCGTCAGCGTAAACGCATCCGCGCTAGTTCTAGTAATGGAGTAATTTCCATCTGTTGCCGAAACACTTGTATTGCTGTCAAAGTGAATACCAACAACATCGCCAGTTATTAAGCCGTGAGCAACTTTAGTTACGGTTACGGTTGTACCAGAGCGAGCGTAAGTAACGCTAGAAGTTACTGGAACAGAAGCCGTATCAAATAATATTACAGTACCATCTGCGCCAGTACCAAAAAACGAAATACCTTTAACGCGGTTTCGCCCAAGAACAAAAAAACCACTCTGATTTAAGTGACCTTGTTTTACATCATATTGCATTGCCATCATTAATCTCCTTGTAAATGGGGGCCGAAGCCCCCTAGATCAATTAAGCAGAAGCTGGGAATTGATTGCCGTCAGAGTTGGCTACAGTGTAGATGATTGTGTACTGAACAGTACCAGCGGTCACTGCGGCAACAGTTGGGGTCAATGTAGCAACAATCTTTACGTCTGTTGAACCAACACCAGCGCCGTTAGGTGAAGCAGTGGTAGCTGCACCAGACCATGCGCCAAGCTTTGTAGCGGCGTTACTAACGGCGGCACGGCCTTGAGCGGTAATGTCCGTAGAAGCCCAGTACAAAGCGGCTGTAGAGCCATCACCAATAGTCACGTTTGCGGCAGTTGAGCCTGTAAACGCAGTGATGGTGTCAATGTGGATGAACTGGATTTGAGCGCCAGCAGGCAACACGCAAATGGTGTCAGCAGTCGCAGAAGCGGCTTGACCAGCGTAGTTCTTTTTAAATGTTTGAGAAACCATGGTTGCGCCACAGTTTTCAATAGTGCCAACAGTAGTGCCGGTTGTGTTACGGACAGTGCCCAAGAGCCAAGGGCCGAGGTGAGTTGCGAATCCCATGATGTATTCCTTACATACAAGTTAAGTGTATCAATCGGTATGTCGTCTGCCGGGACAGTTTGATACACCGGAAAGCCCGGATTAATATGTTTATACCACTACGTTTAAACCAATGCAACAAAAAAGGGAGCCGAAGCTCCCCTTTTTTAACATCTCCTAAGAGACGTTGCTTAGGACGAACCGGGGGATCCGAAGATGCCCAATGGGTCTGACACGCCGAAGCTGTAACGCTCACGGGCTTTGTAACGAACGTTACCTGTGTCAAAGTCCCCGTCCATTCCGGTAGACATGGGGGTACGCACGAAGTGCTTCAAACCGTTAGGCACGTCAGTCAACAGGAACCAAGCGTTGGTGTCTGTCAAGAAGTGGTTTACGGTGTAGCCTTCAGGAATTGAACCGTTGTTCTTCAATGCGTTGATGTCATTGTCGGTTGTACCAACACGCAATTCTGTTTCCAGCAAGCGTGTAGCAACGAACATCAATGAAGGAGGAACAACCAATTTCTTGGGCTTAGCAGCGATCAGCAAACCGCGCTCGTCTGTCCAAGCTGCGATCTGAATAACAGCGTTTTCCAACGATGTTTCATTCAAGTCAGCGCCTGTTGTAGGACGATTGCTGTTAGTGCCACCAGAAACCAAGGGGTGGGCGGTAGAGCAAAGCACCACGCCGTCGCCGTATGTTGGACCGCCAGTGAAGGCGTTGTTCAACACATAAGCACCTTTGACTTGCTTGGTGTAAGCCATACCACGGGCCAAAGCCTTGGTGTAGCGTGAAGACAAGCTGTCATACAAGTTATCTTCCACGGCTTCCTCAGTGATGGAGAAGCCCATCGCAATGGTTTCGTGGGTGTAACGTGCAGTCCATGCTTCCTGTGCATTGTCATAAGCGATGGCAGAGCCCTCGTTCTTGACTGGTGCAGCTGAGAAGCCAGAAAGCTTGGTTTCTTCTTCGAAACTACGCTCTGAAGATTCAGTTTCGTAGATTTCTTTGTGCTCTTCGCCGTATTTAGCGTATTCCAGACCAAACAATGCGTTCAGGCCGGGGAGCAACTCTTTCAGTAGTTGTGCGCGTGAAATAGCCATGGTGAGTTACTCCTTAAATACCAGTGGTGTTGTTGTACTGGTTCGTGTTGAACTTAACGAGGAACTCGTAATAAGTCGTAGCAGCCACAGATGGGTTGCCAGTCGCGGTATCAGCCACAACATCAATCACACGAACGGGAAGTGTATTGGTGGTGTTGGCGGAGGAACCGTCAATACCATAATACGAGTCACCAGTGGTAGTAGAACCAACGTTAGCAACCAAAGCAACGTTAGAACCAACAATCGCACGGCTATAAGCGGTGGGAGCGGTAGAACCGGCCACTGTAGCGCAGACCTTGAAGGCTGCCATAGGATCATCCACAACGAAGGCAAAAGCCATGTTGGTAGAAGTTGAGACAGCGGCGGGATACGCTTGTGAAAACGTAGGCTGGCTCAACGAGTTGATGTAAGAACAACCAACCAACACACCAACAATTGAACCTGAATCAGTTGTACTAGCAGCTACGATGTAGCCGTTAGTGTCAACCTTAACGGTATCACCGTTCAGGATTGCTGTAGCGTAGGCAGGCGCGATTGGGATTTGACGGATCGCTCCGGCGTAAGGTAGGCCGTCAATGCGATTGACAGGCTTGAAACCATACGTCTTATCAATGGTAGGGTATGCCATCTATAGACTCCAAAAAATTTAAGTACCTTTTCCGAAAGTGACTTCAGATCTACGTTCTTTAAACATAGGCATCCTTGGGTCATTTTCGCGCATGTAAGTGTTATCCACCGCAGCCATTTGTGCTTCCGACTGCTGTCGGTAGTACGCATCACGCTGTTGTGTGAATTCCACAGGTGTTTTGCAAAGCAGCAAACCGCCCACTTCAACGCTGTCTGGAAACCTTCCATTGGAAGAGCCAAACAAACGAATCTCTGGATGGTCAGAAGCCTTGACGGGTTCCCAGCCTTCGCGAAGCTTGCCGGAAATGTTAGTGGCGTCGTCCTTACCTAGTGTTGCAATACGAATCCAACGGTATGCGTAACCTTCCTCTGGAGTGGGGTCAGGCAAAAGCTGTGGAGGCATCCATTGTTTTGGACGTTCCGCTGCTTCGCGGGTTTCAAGAGCTCGGCTAGGGCGTGCAGATTTTTCCATTTTCATTTCCTCATTTCTTTCGCTACCTCACGTGCATAGCTCTCCAAGGAGATGCCAAGCCGTTTGGCTAAGTTCACTTGCGTTTCTGTCAGTACGATTTTCTTGGGTGCAGTACTTCTAGTTGCGGGTGAAACAACATTGGACTTGGTACGTTGAGGTTTTGCATCAACGGATCCCCCGGCTCCAAATTGGTCAGGAAATCTATCCCGTAGGTCGGTGTCAATACGCTTGTAATATTCATCACTGCCTACGCGTATACCGCTATCAACAAGCTCCTCATGCAGCCCGAGAGCGTATGAGGTCATGCGTTTGTTGCTTCCAAACCACTGATTTCGGTCTTGCCATGCAAGTAGTTTTTCGTCAACTGGCGCAACTTGTTGAGGTTGCGGTGTGATTTGTACAGGAGTTTCTTCCTCCTGTAAAGGGGCTGGCCGAAAATTGTTTACTTTATCGGCGCGGATCTTAGCGGTAGTGAGTGCTTCCTGCGCTTCCACCAACTTGTCTGTATCGCCGGCTTCGTAAGCTTCCCGGTACATCCGTTTTGCGTCTTCAATCTCACTGGTAACAGTGCGTTTTGCCTGCTCTAAAAGAGCGTTCTGGCCTTGGCTCAAAGAGCCCTTTAAACGCTTGTTTTCCTCTGCGACTGCTTGGGCGATCCTTAAAGCTTCCTCACGCTCACGTTCTGCAGCCTCTTTTGCTCTGCGTTGGTCGTGAAAGCCTTTGGTAAACAGCTTTAAACGGTTTCTGGCGCTCTCTGTATAGCCAGCCAGCTCCTCGTCGGTGGGGTCTGCTGGGTCAAAACCTAGTGGTTGCCGGCCACGATCCTCTTCAGGAACATCGCTGACGACCTCAATTTCCGGCTTTTCATTGGATTCCAGCTCAATTTCAGGCTCTGGTTCCACCATTTTTCCGCCCTTACGGGGGTTAATTTCCGCTTCATCGGGAAATTCAAACTCTGTTTTTTCAATTTCAGCCATGAATTACTCCTTATGATGGTCGTTGGATACCACGGGGGTCTTGCACAACAGCCTGCACCGAATCATCTGCAATGAGTCTCCACTCAGTACCATGAATCTTCATGCGGGTTCCGGTGTTAGGACGCACTAACACAAAGTCACCAACCTTACAGGCTGGGCCTGACGGGAAACGCTTTTCGTCCTTGAACGCATCAGGGCCAACTTTGGCTACAAAAAGCACTGGCGAGAGTAGCTCTTCATGATACATAGCGGTCGCGGATTTTAAAATTCCGGTCTCGCTAAACTCTTCCTCGGCCTTGGGCAACATACACATTAAGTGATACGTTGCTGGGTCTGGAACTTGTTTGGCTTTCTCTTCAGGGGAGGTATTAAGCACTCCACTTAGATCAACCGCACTAACATCAAATTGGGTCATCGTCTGATTCCTTAAGTTTACGCACGAGGTCTTTGATTTCTAACTGAGCGGTTTCTAGACCCCGGATTGTTCCGCACAGTTCCTTATAGTGATCGTAGGATTTCGCACCACCATCACTAACGGCTCTTCGCAAAGGCTGGAGTTGGTCCTCCAGCTTGGCATGTAATATGTCCAGAAGTTTCATCACTCTTCCTTCTTAGGTTGTTGTGTTGTGTTTAGTAACATTTGCAACATTTTTTGTTTAGCCAACAGATCTTGTGTTTGCTGGTTGTGGGTCAGGCTCTGAGCATGTTGTTGCTCCTTACGGGCAAGCTCTGACTGATGCAATTGCTCTGCCTGAGCGATCTCTTGCTGGACACGTTGAGCGGCCAGCACTGGGTCTTCCCCTTGCTGGTTTTGGGCTTGCTGCATTTTGAGTTGAAGCTCTGCCTGCTTGATAGCCAAGTCCCCTTGTACTTTCTGCGCTTTGGTCTGGGCATCTTGTTGCTTGATTGCCAATTCCTGTTGCTGCATCTGGACCACTGGGTCTTGCTGGGCCTGTTGGGCTTGCTGCTGAGCGGCCTGAGACTTGTTGACCTGTAACAACTGAGCCGCAGCCTGAGCCACCAGCTTGGACAACTGAACTTCCACCTGCTCGCTGAGGTTGGCGTTTGGTGCAGGCAATGTAGCTCCGAGCTGTTGTTCAATCTTAGAGCGGTACTGGAATGCAATGTGCTCGGCAACGTGAGCCATCATGGCCGCTTGCATTTGTTGGGCCATGGGGTTTTGACCCATCTGGCCCATCACCATTGGGTCCTGCATCATGGATGTGTGGACTGCAATGTGTGCGTCGTGGTCTTGGAAAATAAACGCTTTGGTTGGCTTTCCTGTGAGGAATGCCATGTTTTCCGAAATAGGATCGCGGGGGGTTTGATCGTCTTCGATTGGTACAAGCTTGTCGGCGTTTTTAATGCCTAGCACTTCAATCATCTGGCGGTGCAACTGGGGCAGGTCATAGATCTGTGGGGCACCTTGGGCCAACTGAATAACAGCTTGGTACTGCATGATCCGCTGGGCCATCGTTGCAGAGTTTGGATCAGACACTGGGATAACATCCACCATGTCGTAGTCTGCTTGCTTGGCTCGTGCGTCACCTGAGGAGGGGTCGTACTCATACTCACCGGGCGTGTAATCACGAATGATGTCTTTGAGCAGTTTAAACTCCTGCTTCATTGAATAATGCACACGGGCCTGAACAGCCGACATTGTTTTGAGCTGGCGCTCAAGCAATGCTAGTGTTGTGCCTACCGGAGCGTTGGCAGACATATCGCTGATGTTCATGTCTGCGATGGAGCCTAGACGTCTACCTTCCTCTGTAATCCTATCTAACAGTCCTGCCAGAACCTGTGATGGCTCTTTGTACGGCAGCGTCATGATGTTGTCTTTGACGGAACCCATTGGGACGTCTACGTCACGGAACTCACCGGGCTGGATTGGTGTGTCATCGCTCTTGATGCGCATGCCACGTGTCTTCAGGCCTCCGGGCAAGTTAGACAATGTTCCAGCGTCCACCAATTGGCGAATCAATGATGTGCCTGCGCGGGCGTATCCACCGATCAGGTGAATCAAACCTAGACCATAAGCACCAAATCCGGGTACGTAGGTGTACTGTACAAAGTGCTGGCGCTTTAACCGAGCTGCATCGTCCTCCAGCCAGTTTCTGCGGATTGCCAGAATCTTGCTTGTGCCGCGCTCTAAGGTGATGACGTAAGGCAGAGCGATACCGTCTTCGTCCTCATAGCCGGGCAAGTCATAGTCCACGTGGATCTCAAGGATCTGGTAGCGGCCATCATCATTGACGGTGTAGCCTTGGTCTTCTGCTTTTTTCTTTTCTACGTCGGTGTAGAAATTCAGTGGATCACCTAATTCAACATCCAAATAGAAGCCTGACACTTGAAGCTTCTTGATGTCGTTTTTGGTTTTACGCATGATGTGAGTCACGCGCTCTGATGTCATCGCACTAGAAGCGCCAAACGGAATAATTACATCTTCTGCGGGTAAGAAAATAGAAGCTTGCCGGCCCAGTGAGGGGTCGTAGTAAACCTTCTTAAAAGCTGCTCCGGCCAGACCCAAGGAGTACAACATACGCTCATGCTCAGGGCGGTACTCAGGCATACCTTCCGTGAGCTTATAGTTCATGTCTTCTTTGACACGCTCCGCAGCCTCTTCTTTAAGTTTATCAATAGCACCGATAATCTGCGTTTTGACGGGGCCTTGCGCTGGAAAAGTTTCAATAATAGTCTCACTTTGAAACCTGACTGCCGCTTCGGTGAGTACGGTGGAAAACACACCGCATGCACCGTTCCATGGCTCGGTACGTTCTTCATATTTCATTCCCAAAACATCTAGACCTTTGACATACATGTCGGTCCAGTCTTTGCGGCTGGTAATGTCAGTGTCCACTAACTCAAGCAGGTCGCCTGCGACTTTCTCTAGCTCGCCCTCGTCCATGTATTCTGCGAGGTTGTCATCAAAGCCTTCGTCCTCTGGCTCTGGAAGCAGATCCACTGCAACGCCATCGACTCCAATGGTGAGGCCTTCTGGGTTAATGATTTCAATTTCGACAGACCCTTCTGTATCCATCAAATTGTCGAGACCCATAGGTGCTTGGTTGACTGCTTTATCGATGCTCATAATGTTCCTTAGTAATACTCTGCTTTCCTGCGGTGGTAAATCGGCTCATCAGGCTCATCGGTATCGATGGTGATGAATCCGCCTTGGCGAAACCGCATCAAAGCCTGACTGCTTGAGTCCACTAGGTCATCATGGTCGCCGTTGGGAAAGGAAGCCAATTCATCCATCACTTCTTCAGCCCAACGGGTTTCAGGACACCACACCATGCCAGAGGCAAACAGGTCTGAGATTGCGTTTACACGCGAGATCTTATCGTTTCCCTTGCCCGGCGTAAACTCTGACAATGGAATTCCCATTTTGCGCATCTCATAGATCAGTGGAGCGCCAGCCGCACGCTTCTCAACAATCAATGTGTCTGGATCCCACTCCTTGTAAAGCTCAAACGCTTTTGCTTTGAGTTCAGGGAACTCCAGACGCGCTTTAAAGGCGTCCAAAAGAATAATGTTGGCTCTTAGGTTGCCTTGTTTGTCTGCGTGCTGAAAGACACCCCACGTTGTACAGGCTGAATAGTCTGCACGGTTGTTCTTTTCAAAGGCGGTATCCCAAGACTGGATCAGGTATTCACATGGGGGAGGTGTTTGGCCCTCCCAAAGCTGCCACTGATCACGTTTAATGATCGCGCCCTCTTCAGAAGTTGGGTTCTGTTGGTACTGTGCTTCCCATTTAGCGACTGGGAGCTCTGATTTCAGGGCCTCTAGGGCCTGTAATGACCAGAAACCGGGCCATAAGGGTTTCCCAGAGGGCATGATGGCAGGAAAATCAATGGTTTCCCACTGATCTACACCGTCTTTAGAGGAATTTTTTACAATTTGACCGGTGAGGTCTCGTTTAGACCACCGTGTCATCACAATAATGATGGCTCCGCCCGGCTGTAAACGCTGCCTAGGACCGGATGTGAACCATTCATAGACGTTGTCAAAGACTGCGGAGTTGTTTTGCTTGGCTTCCTGCTCCGAATGGGGGTCGTCGATGATTAAGAGATCTGCGCCTTTACCTGTAACAGCGCCGCCAACACCGATAGCAAAGTAATCCCCGCCCATGTGAGTGTTCCAGCGACCTGCGGCCTTTGAATCACTTGAAAGCTTCGTTTCAAAAACTTGTTGATATGGTTCTGATGAGACAAGATTACGTACCTTCCTTCCAAAGCCCACAGCAAGCTCTGCGGTGTGGGCAGTTTGAATGATCTTCTTATGTGGGAACCTCCCAAGGAACCAGCTAGGAAGCAGGAAGGAAGCAAACTCACTCTTTGTATGCCGGGGCGGCATGTTGATGATGAGCCTCTTAAGCTCTCCCCTAGCAACACGCTCAAAGGCGTCAGCCATGATTGCATGGTGTTTACCCGATATAAACACAGGCCACATCTGCTCGACAAAGTACAGGAAGTCTACCTTACAGCGTTCGTTCCTGTCCCTCTTCAACATCTCAAACACCTTAACGCGGGCAGCATCATCACCACGCTCGGCCAGATCCATCAGGCTCTTAACCTCCTGCGCTGTTAATAACTCAACACCGTCAATTAACTGCGTCATAGCTTAGCAAATGTCATGGACCCATCAACCAACTGGATGGCCCGGAACTTGTAAGGTTGCGTTTTCAAATGCCCGTCCTCTTTTAAACGATGAATAATTCTGTGTATGTTGGACTTAGACTTCAATCCAATCCCCTTGGCGATCACCTCATAGGAAGGAGGAACCCCGTACAACCGTACGTAGGCTCTAATGAAATCCAACACTAACTTTCTGCGTTCAGTCATATATGGGGAAGCACTGCCCTAAGCGCTGACTAGACGATAGGTTCGGTCGTCAACCGCAATACGCCCCCATATATAAGTTGGTACTCGCTGCGTCTGGTGAGATTCGAACTCACGGAGTCCCAAGCATTGCTCATAACAGCCCTTGAGACCCTTTAGTTATGTCACCAATAGACCTAACTCTGGCACAGCATCCGCTTTCCCAACACATCTAGTTTAAACGCAAATACGAACGTTCGCAAGTGTTTAAACGAAAAATATATATAGGGGGGGTGTTTTGGATTTGGAAGTGAAGGGGGGGGTGTTCTGTAAATGGAAGATATTGGGAAGAGTGGATTAGAGCGTAATACGCGGGCGGGTGCCGACTCGTGCCAAGTGGGGGCGGGGCACGGGTGGGGTCACGCCACGTCCACGTTTACACGCTCCAGTGTGCGCACCACGTCTGCATCGGTGATACCAGTTGATGGCTTGACACGCTCAAGCATGCGCAAGTGATTGGCTAGCTCCTTGCGTAACTGCTCGGTGCTGACCTCTACCTTCTCGGCTACTTCAGTGTGTGTAAACATGCCAATGGTTTTGCCCATTAGTTCTAGCGCTTTCAATTTGGTGCCTTCCTGCTTGCCCGCCTTTACTAAGTGCAGTAGCTCCCTGAGCACCAGTCTCCTACTAGCTTGAACATCGTCTGCCAAGTACTCGACTGTTTCATTCCAACCGTCACTGATGTACTTGAAGACCCTTGGGTCTCTCATTAGCTTGTTGGCATTTGCACTGACTGTGCTGTCGCTTGCTGTGTTGTTGTTGAACGCTTGCCTGTAGCTTGCTCTGTACGTTTGCCCAGTGATAACCAGTTCGCAGAATTTCAGTTGTGACTGAGTCATTGGTTTTGCCCTTGGTGTCTTACTTCCTACTGCTTCACCGTCTTTCCGTCTCTTTGGTGCTTCTGCGGCCTGTGCTAACCGTTCGCCTTCGGCTTGCTCTACCGCCTCGGCATCAGGGCTCCCATCACCCTTCCCCGCCATTGCTTCACCCAACAAAGCCTTGTACTCATCACCCATCGACTTCCCCATGACACATTCCCCTTTTGAAGTAAGCACCAACCAACCAACCAAACCCATCACGCCAAAGCCAAAACTGTTCGCATTATAGAGTTATCCACAGCCTGTGTACAACTTAAATTTATACATTTGTTGTCCACAGCCCACCCCATTTAGTTATGAAACTGAACCATTTTGAACTGTAGTACTTTTGTTTGCGAGAATCGATTACAGCCCCGCTAAGCGATTTAAATTATTTTCTAGGGCGGTAGTGGCTTGACACCCATTTAAACGCTCCTAGAGCCTCTAATCGATCCGCACCTTACACGAAACTTACGCCAAAAACAGCCTTGGCATGAGGCTTGCTTAGCGCCCTCAGCGCATTGCATATCTATATAGCTTGCACTTGCAGTGCCTCCCTAGGCATCGATGCCAGTTACCCCTAGAACCCATCACAATTTAATAACCCTACAATTTAGTCAGGTTAATATTGATGGTGTTTACACGGCAATAGAAGTAGTGCAGAATTCACTCCAGACCTACCGCTTTGACCCTGTCGATGGAAAGACAGGCAGACCTCCCCGAAAGGATGGTCAGAGAGGGCAAATCTTTGCAACACCTCTCTAGTGCGCACCCTACTTCTACCAGTGATGGTCTTTCACTGGCGCTGACATTTCAGCGGTGAGCCTCTAGGGGTTCACCAGTGCAATGTCGCACTGTTACTAGGAACACACCATGCAAAAACTTGTCAACGCCTACAAAGCGAACCCCACATGGGCAAACGCTAGACGCATCATGATTCACAACAACAGGCATTCATTTGCTTCGATCATGCTCAGTCTTGACGATCAAGCAGTGATCGGCAAAGCCATCATGCATCACTACAAGGGAGAGTGAACATGTACACCGCACAGATTGACCGCCACGGCAACATCATTGTTTGCAAGGGCGATACAGAGCGCAACGGCTACCGCATTTTCTACACTGGCACTTACAACGAGTGTTTAAACAGAAAGGTTGCCGCATGAACTACGCCCAACTGACCGCCCAGTGCCGCAACAAGTTTGCGGAATACGACAGCAACATGTGTGCCCGTGCACTGCATGACTGCCACGTCACCCTGCAGTTGAACAGTCATCTACCCACCGATGACCCCTACTACATCAAGCTGTGGGCTGAGATCGATGCCATACGGGGTCGACAGGCCAAGCTTTGACTTATCAGCGTGATGCACCTCACACGGGTGCATTGCAGTGCTAAGTCGCACTTCAACCCATAGGACAAATCATGACCGTTACCACTGACACCTTCCAATTGCAATCATTCGAGGTGCTCGCCACTCTCAAAGCCACTCTGAAGTCTGCGCAGAATGACTTCAACAAGTACCCCAACGCTACCCGTTGGAACGTGCAGACCCGTGAGGCCTTTGTTTACCAACAGGCGTTTTTCTTTTTCGGTGCTATCAGTCGCACTGAAGAGGACAGGCAAGACCTGTTGCTTGCCCTCACACATGAGCCGCTTGGCAATTGGGGTGACGTGATTTGCAAGCATGCGCTTGGCCTGACCCTGCTTGGTGCACTGCGTGAGCATGCCAACTGCCCTTAATTTTCACCGTGATGCACTGCGAGTCAGTGCATTGCAGTGGTAATTTCGCCACACTTCGGAGACCATCCATGCAACTTCCATCTATCCACGCCAACCGTGAGGCTTGGCTCAATGCCGCAGTCGATGAACTGCGTCCCTTTTTCTCCTCACGTGGGCACACACTGCCCGCTGAAATTCGGGTTGCCACTGGCTACCCTACCAACGCAAAACGCTCAGGCTTCAAGGTGCTTGGCGAGTGCATCCCCAACACCAACTCAGCCGATGGGCACTATGAAATTTGGATCTCACCGATCCTCGCTGACCCGATCAAGGTTGCCGAGACTCTGATCGCCCAGTTGTGCCGCACTGCCAAGGGTGCGCTGACCGTCACCAACCTTGCCTATGAGCGTGTCGCTGAGGCCATGCACATCCTCCCCGCAGGCAAACAGTCGAGCCCCTACAAGGAGGTCACCCACGGGCAGGACTTCATCAACGCCTACATTGCCATCATCGATTCACTGGGCATCTACCCGCATGCCAAGGTTGACATTGCCTCACACAAAAGCCAAGGCACCCGCATGTTGCTTGCCCGATGCCCGACATGCCAGTGCTCGATCCGCATGACCGCCAAGTGGGTATACAACGCCCACGGTGACGTAGAACTTCCAACATGCCGCTGTGGTGACATGTTCGCCCTTGCTTGAAACCAGTACCCTAGGAGAGAAAAAATGACTAGACCTTTGACTTTGCGTGACCAACTGTTGGCAATCCCAGTTGGTAAAATTGTCGGTGCAACCACTGCCCATGGTGCACCCTCCCACTTGAACACCAAGCTTGACCGTGTCGCTTGGTTGGCTGAGCAAATCGATGCAGGCAATCTGACCTTGGCTCAGGTGCAGAATGCTACCCCTGTGGTTGCCACTGCGGGTGTCGATACAAGCGCCCTTGAAGCTGTCGCGAATCGTGCCCATGCCTATGCCTTGCAGGGTCTCGATGCTACCCGCGCACTCGATGGATCGGTTGCCGCAATTGCGGGTGACGTGTCCAACATCCGCATCACCCTTGACCAACTCGCCAAGGTGCAAGCCTCATCAAGCATCGATGACACCAAGGTTGCCGCTGAAGTGGCATCCGCCATTGCCAAGGCCTTTGCCCCGTTTAAACAGGCTGTGATCGATGCGGGCGCTCAGGACGTGATCGCCTCCGCGACTGCCGCCACAATTGTTGACAAAAAGACTACCCTCGATGTGTTCGGTGTGAGTGTGCTCGATGTGCACGGCCTTGAGGTCTATGTGGACATGTGGAATGCACCCGATGCACCCGCCATTGACCCCAATTTTGTGTGGTCTAAGGACATTTTGGAGTACCTGTTGTTGGCTCAGAACAAAGGTGAAAACCTGTGGTTCGGAGGCGAAAAGGGTACGGGCAAGAGCGAGACCGCCAAGCAGTTTGCCGCCCGCACAGGCCGCTCATTCACCCGCATTAACTTTCACAAGTACACAACGACAGAAGACTACATCGGCTCTGTCGGCCTTGAGAATGGTGCGACAGTGTTTAAACGTGGTGCGTTCCTGACTGCGTTCACTTCCCCATCGACTGTGATTTTGCTCGATGAGATTTCCAACTGTGACGCGGGAGAACTGGCACCGCTCAATGGTCTGCTTGAGGTCAACAGTGCCGTCAACATCGGAGGCCAACCTCAGCGCAGAGCGCAGGGTGTTTTGGTTTTCGCGGCTGACAATACGCTGACCAATGGTGATGCCTCAGGACGCTACACAGGCACCCGACAAATGAATTCATCACTGGCTGACCGCTTCTCGCATGTGGTGCAGTTTGAATTCTTACCCCGTGATCAGGAAGTCGAGGCTTTGATTCGACACACTGGTTGCCATCAGGCCTTGGCCTGCCACGTAGTGGATGCCATCACTGCCGCCCGTGCCAAGGTTGACACAGGCGACATCATCGATGCACCCTCGATTCGTTCTGCCCTTGCATTCATTCGCGGCCTGTCTGTGCTGAGTGTGGACAAGGCTTGGCAGTCTGCCATTACCGCTCGGCAACCCGCTGAGTCCCGTGCCGCCCTTGACGCAATCAAGGCCGCTTACATCAACGAAAACGCCATCAAATCTTGGCTCTAAGGAGAGAACAAATGTTCAAAGCAAAATATTTCGGTTGGGAATTCAAGCCCGCCCTCACTGCCGCAATTCACAAGATTGCCTCTGACCTCGGACTGCCCAATGTCAAGGTTGTTTTTCGGGCTGACATTCCCACTGCCGCCATTGACCGTCAGGGTCAGATCTACATCACCAACATTGCCGATGACGCAGTGCTGACCCGTGCAGATCTTGAGCGCTATACAGGCTTTGCCCTGCATGAGTTGTTGCACTGGAAATACACCAACTTCAATGCAATTGACCGTAAGGCTATTGCCTACATTCTCCAGTTGCACAACGGCCTTGAGGATGCGTTCATTGAGAACCACGCAGTCAAAGCTAAGCTGACTGGCAACGTTGAGCAGTTACTCGGCACGTTGATTGACCGCATGGCCTCCGATGGCTTGGCTGAGGTGACCGACTGGTCTGACCCCCGTCAGTACCCCTTTGTGCTCGCAGTGTATGCACGTAAGCACGGCACTGTGAAAGTGCCACTGGCTAACGGCTTGCAACCCCTGTTTGATGAGGCATGCAGGCGCTTAGACAACTGCACTAACACCGAGCAAACATGGGCACTGGCTGACTGGCTGTTCAAAGAGTTGTGCAAGCTTCAGCCCCCTGAGCCTCCCGTGCAACCTGAGCCCCCTCAGCCCCCTACCAACCCACAGCCGCCAACTGGCAGTGATGATGGCGAGCCTTGCGACAATGGCGATCCATCCGATCAGGAGGGCGGCAACAAGGATGCCCCTACAAAGGCCGGAAACCCCCCTACAAGCCCCGCAAATGACGAGGGTGAGGTAGGGGATGCCAAGAGCCCCATTAAGCGCACCAAGGAGCGTCCTAATGGCGGCAAGATGCACGTCATTGTTGTGCCCCGCTCTACCGAGCCAACACCTACCCTCCCCGAAAAGGCCAAGGGAGGCGGTTCGACTGGCGACTGGCACGTCACCAAGGACGGCTACCACGTCAGCGCTGTACCGCAATGGAAAATAAACTTCTAAGGAGAGAACATGATTCCCGCAAAGCTTCGCTATGAGATTCGCAAACTGTTTGAGAACTCAGGCACTGAGGAGTTCAACATCAACCGCAAACAGGGCTCGCTCAACGTCAACGCCCTGTCCACTATCGGGCACAGTGACCGCCTGTTTAAACGCAGGTCTGAGGTTGCAGGTGTTGACTCTGCGGTGACCGTAGTGATCGACTGCTCAGGCTCGATGGACGGCACTCGCATGCAACATGCTGTCGATGTCTGCTATGCCCTGCTGACTACCCTTGGGCAAGCGGGTGTGTCTACCAGTGTCGTGACGTTCTCAACCATGGTCTCCGTGCTCAAGCCTTGGAGCATGCCCTACCAAAAGGCCAAGACCTTGCTCGAACGCCTCGATGCCAACGGAGGCACTAACGACTACGGGGCTGTCAACTTCGCCCACGGCATGCTGTACCGCAGGCCTGAGGCTCGCAAGGTCTGCTTTGTGCTGACCGATGGTGAGGGTGACCCTGAGGCTACCCGCATGCAGTGCGAATCAGGCGCTCGACTGGGTGTGACCACGATAGGCATCGGCATTCAACAGGACGTGGACAGCGTCTACCCGAATGCTGTACGGGTTGACAACCTCGCAGACATGGGCGCTGTCGCGTTCAACAAGCTGAAGCTTGCCGCATGAGGGGGTTCGCCCCCTTGTGTTAAACCAAAATGAAACCAGTAGCAGGAGAGAAAACAATGACTGAAGAAATCAATCAATACCTGATCGCCTTGCGTGACTCAGGCCGCATCAACATGTTTGGTGCAACCCCTTACCTCATGGATAGGTTTGGACTTAGCCGTAAGCAAGCAAGCTTTGCACTGCTTAAGTGGATTGAATCGTTTAATCGAGGAGCAAGCAAATGAAAACATATACCGCAACCGTAATGATCAGCTTTGCTGTGGACGTAGAAGTAGAGGCTGAGAATGAAGACCAAGCCCGTCAACTGCTTGACGAAAAGGCTTGGGAGTCTTACTACAAAACATCAGGTGAATCAGAACTTTATGACTTGATGGAGGTGACCAATGACTGACCAAGAACGGATTGTCTACCTTAGGGCGGCACTGAACAGCTTGGTGCTGTCTGCTGACCGCTACATCGATGATGGCTCATGGATCGAGCATCTGACCCTCGACATTGAGTTTGCCAAGGGCATTCTGAAATCAACACGTTTAAACAAGGAGAGCAAAAATGGCACGAATGATTGAATCACATGATGGTTGGGTACTGCGCGATGACTGGCACGTTGAGGATGTCGAGGCGCGGCTTGAGGACTACTGGGGCTTTGAATTAACCGAGGCTGAATGCATTGAAGTTCTGCATCTTGTCGCTGATGCGTTTGATGCCAACATCGGTGTCAACTGGGACGCCATCGATGCCGCCATTCAATGCCTGTTTGGTGATCGAAAGGTAGAAGAATGAACCACACACTATGGGAAAAAATAGAACGTGCCGTGTTCCTGATCGGTGCAATTGTTTTACTGCTTGATTTGTTTTACTGGAGGCCATGATGTTTAAACACATTACACCGCACCCTTGGACTGCGCACAGCGCTACTGTATGGGGCTATGAGAATGAGCACGGGCAACCTCAAGTTGGATCATGCGTCAACAAAAATCTACCTGTAGCCACCCAACGGGCGAATGCCCGACTGATCGCCATTGCCCCGCAGATGTACGAGATCATTCTTAAAATGCACGGCAATGAGCAGGCTCAGGCCTTAGTCCGATACATGGAGAAAAGCGATGAAAGTCAGACAACTGAGTGAGGAGGAGGTCAAGCGCCTTAGCGCAAGCTATGCAGAGATTGTCGAGGTCATGCAACGCTCTGAACTGGATCCTGAGTCACTGCTTGGTGTCCTGTTCAAGGCGGCTGTATGCCTTGCCGTGCATGAGGACTACGACAAGGATGAGTTGCTGTCTGCTGTGGCGGCTACCTACGACATGGAGCGCTTCATGCGTCCATCGAGCGATGAGGTGCACTGATGCGTAAAGTTAAGACTGTGACGCACCATGCACCCGACTTCCTCAAAAAGGCCTATGCCCATGACCACTTACTGGAGCTTGTAAACCATGAGAGATTCATACCCATCGGAGAGCGATACATCACCTACCACAACGGGGTTTGGTCAGTCCATAGACTGGATGAGTACCGATACCCGCGACTGTGTGGCCGACACAAGGTCATGCACCTAGCAGTACATCAAGCGAGAATCAAGGATTGAAAAGGGAGCATTACGCTCCCTTTTTTTTGGCCTATAAAAATGCGTTTAAACAGTACGCCGCAGCAGGATTTTGTTTCTGGCTGCCGGCGGAACGTTTAAACAACATCTACGAATACGGGTGTTCGCTCACCCACATAAGCGCCAATGATGTTGTACTGAAAGTAGTCATAGATGACTGTGATGTCATCTGTGTCTAGAAGTTTGCCAATGATCCCATAGACCTTGTCTGCGTCATAGGCAACGGCCTCCTCCTGTCCAAACCTTCGAGCCACCCCAAGGATGGCCTCATCGTATTCGGGTTCGCTTAAAAAAAGCATACCCTCATCGTAACACTCAGCAATTTCTTCACGCTTGTTTAAACGCGTTGCTGGGATCTGTGCTGGCTCATTTGGTGAGCCTGCTGGTTGGTTGTTTAAACTGTCAGAATGCATCTAAGTTCTCCGAATATGTGCCCGCTGTTTTGTTGTAGAGCATCGTTGTTTCACCTTGTGTCCCTACCCATCTGTAGCGACACTTCCATACTGCGATTTCAACGTGGTGATCCTTTCGGTGCACGGTGAGACCGCAATCCGTTTTTGCCCACCAAGCCATTGAGCCTGCGATGGACATCCCATCAGGGCGGGGCTGTTCCACGCCTTGACGGGTAATCTTAGAGGGGTGCGCAATGAACCACGTATGCACATCATGTGCCTTGCAGAACTTCTGCACACGGGTCAGCATGTCGCTGATTGCCGCTGTCTCAGTGCCCTCACTGCGTGGCAGTTCAATGTAGTTATACGGGTCAATGATCAGCCCCCGTACACCCATCCGCTTCACAGCCGCACGTGCCCGCTCAAGGATCGAGTCCAAGGTGCTTGGCTCCTCCCCGTTTGTATCGATGAACAGGAAGTGCTCCTTAACGAATTTAAACGCCTCCTCCTTCTCGCTCTCAGCCATACGATCCCTGCCCTCAAAGAAGCGCTTGCGTGTGTAGATTTCCATCAGTCGGCTGATGTGGATCTCAGGCTGATTCTCAAATGAGCAGACCGCAAACTTCCAGTCATGCGCACGAGCTAGGTTGACCATCACCTGATCAATGAAGTTTGACTTACCCGATGACGGGTAGCCTGTCACCACTGTGAGTTGTGCGGGTGCGACTGTATAAATTTCATCGACCGACTGATACCCTGTTGAGAACCCCTTCCCCGTCCCCTTCGAGTACAAGTCGTTTAAACGGTCATAGTACGTAGCTGCGTCAGAAATTCCGCTGATAGGGTACGGTGTGGCGGAGTCGATGATCGCCTGTACGTGTCCCGTCCGAGACGGGTCACTCAGGTGCACCTCATTTAAATCCTTCTGACTGAACTTGGCGAGCCTGCACTTCTCCTTACCAATACGCCTAGCCAATTCCTCTGCGAGGGCTTGCCCTGCTGTGTCCTGATCGGTTGCAAGGATCACATATGGGGCGGCATCGAGTACCTCACGGGCATTCCATACAAAGGCAAATCTCTTGTCCTCTGACGGAAGCACCTTACCATCAGCCACCTTAATTGGAGCGCCAGCAGGAACGGAAACCACGTTGTTTAAACCACACTCAATCGCAGTTAAACAATCAATCTCACCTTCTACGATGATGATCGGCTCCCCCTTGATGACATGTTCAATGCCAAAGAAATCATGAGCGCCCCCTGCGTCCTGTGTGAAGTCCTTGTCGGGGAATGATCGGTACTTAGCGGCAACCAATGCACCGTTGCGGTAGTAGGGGAAGCCAATCGCATCTGCCTGCCTTCCTAGCTTACTGAAATACTTATCAGCGGCAAAGAGTTTCATGAGGTCTGCGGTTGCGGCTGATATGCCACGCTGTGCTAGGTACGCATAATGCGCATCACCTAGCTTGTGCGAGATGATTGTTGTTTGTGGGACTGCGGCCAATTTTCTCTCCAGTTTTGTAGGTTGCACCGAGCCATTGGTTTGGCAGTGGTGACAATGGAATACGACTGCACCATCCGCTTTGCGCGTCAGCGTCATGTCTTTTTGTGTTGTTTTGCTTCGCTCCTGAGAGCAGTACGGGCAAGCTACCCGAGTAGATTCGTTGAAGTGGAACTGATCCACAAATTCAGCGTTCATTTCATCGCGCCTGATGAAGTTCGTTTAAACGAGCGGTTCTTGCTGGGGGACTGCAGTTTGATTCCATCTGCGTTTGAACCACCTTTACTGAGCGCCTTCACGTGGGCAACGTCTTTACCGTGACGGGTCACTCCCTTTGCGTCAAGCTTACGCCTAGCACGTTGCCGCTCCATGCGGTTCTCGTGTTCGCCACGTTCTTTCTGCGTTGTGTATTCTTGTTTGTAATTGCGGGTCATGATCACTCCACGTAGTAGGCTAAAACCCAAACTGTAGCATTCCGACCGCTTGGAAGTCGAGCGAGTTTTCCCGAATCCACGATTAAATTTTTAGCTGTTAGCTCAGCCCTGCGGGTACGGTATGTCGAGCCGTAGCTTAGGAAATGCCGGCTAAGCTCATCATCGGTGAAGCCAGTAGGTCTGCTTTTGGCGTAGGCCAAGACTGCGTTCTGAATGTCAGTCAATGCCGGCACAATACTTATTGCCGCTTCTATTGATGTTTGACGGGAATCTCTGCGAAATAGTTTTTTAATGTCCATGTTTTCTCTCCTGTTTTAATATTAAAGTTCTAACTCAATCTGCTCGGGCGGTGTATAGTTTTCTATTGGTACTCCTTTGTCCAGTTGGTTAATAATATCTTCCTGTGTTGCGACTCTGATTGTCATCAGGCCTGTTGAAACATGCGCTATCGCTTGTCTGCGGTTGGATGCCCTGACCAGTCTGACCTGATCACCGACACCGACCGTGTAAACACGTTGCTTCATGCTTTCCCCCTTAATCTAATGCTATCTGCGGCTGATTCCAATGCCGCACCTCGCATATCTTCATAGCGTACAGCCATGAGGTCACACAACTTCGCACACGCCTCACGCTCTTCCGCTTTCGCCTGTTGTTCTACTAGCTTGGCAAAGCGTTCGATAAATTCTGGTGGAATTTTCACATTGGGTATGTGTTCACAGCTTTTATATGACCGTCTAGCTATCTGAATGATTTCATCATTTGTCATGTGTTCTTCTCCAAGAGTTTGGCTTGATACCGCGCTAATTCAGTTCTGTGCTGGCAGTATTCGTTCATGTTTTCGTGGGGATGACTGCGGCAACAAGGGTCATCAATGGCAATTAACGCCCGCTCCCACAAATAATTGCGAACATACTCGTCTTCTATGTGTAAAGGGATGATTTCATCTTGGGTCATGTGTTCTTCTCATTAATTCATGGACATAGCAATGAACCACACACCCCAACCAAGGGCTGAGCCGTATTCACTGCCAATTAAATAACTTCCAATACATACAAACAAACCTCGGAAAAGCGTGGCACTATCTTGTTCTTCGTTCATGCTTTGTTCCTTGCTCGGATGGCTTGAGCCAAAGTATCGCCAGCGTATTCCACACTGTCTTCACACACCTTTGCACACGCCTCACGCTCATGCTGTGCTATTAAATTGGCAAAGATAACTAAAGCCGCCCCATCACCGTCCAAATAATCATCAGTATGATTGAATCGTCTGCCATCCCATTCATGCTTGGTAACTGCAACAACCCCGCACTGATCTGCGATCTGAAGTATTTCCATGTCAGTCATTTGCTCCCCTTTTTGAAATACCATTTCCATCTGCGTTGTTTTGCAATGATCGCAAGATAATTTTTAACGTAGGTCTCTAGCGGCATGCCTATTTTTCTAACCATTTGAGCTTCAGTCGCAGTCATGATGATGCGCCCGACTTTGTTTTGGCCTCTAACCTTTCTAACGTACATTGTTTTTCCTACGTGTTGTGGTGGCTGGGTTCTTTAAATCAAACGGATCTTCAATCACAATCCGACCGTTAATTGTCTTGACTGGCGGCTCATAGTCTTCGTCATCATCAAGGCACGGAAAGCCTTCCATCCCATCATCCAAATTTAGTTCTAGCTCACGCATCACAGACAAATGCACCGAAAACAATCTGTACTTCGAATACTCTTTACTGTAAAAATATCTTTTGCTGTTAACTAATTTAGCCTTGGCTTTTGTTTGGGTTTTGGCAAACGTGTCAATAAGCACCCGTTCATTTCCATCACCGTTGTGATTTTTTGACACCGTGTAAGCAAACCCTGCGATGGTTTTGCCGACTGCGATCTTGCTACGCATCTTCTCTCCTTATCGCCCCTTGGGGGGCTTATGTTAATTTCAACCCATAGACCCCCCTACCCCATGAGAGTAGAGAGGGATGGTTTCAACCGCCTTACGGCTTCTGCATGTCAGCGTTAGCTGACCCCTATGCTTGCAGATACGACCAGCACCGTGGATTATTCGGGAACTGCCCCCTAGCTTGCGCATACCACGTAACCCTTTGCTTCCACGCAGGCAGATTTCTACCCCTTAGTAACGTCTGGAGTACGGTTGTCGTAGGAGGGGGAGGAACTAGAACTGCTCACATAAAGCAGTGTGTTTCAAAACATAGAAAGGAAGTCCACAATGGCGCTAACCCATTGCACAGTCCTAGTCCCGAAAAAGAAAAAGCCACTTACAACTGCGTCCGGTAGGAGCCTTGCCTAATACCACTACTGAATATTAGGTAAAGCGGAACGCATGTGTAAATGGCTTTAACCTTGTTACCTCCTACAGCAACGATTTAATTATAAACACAACTTATCAGGTTGTGTTAAGCAATGCAAAAAATATTTTTAGCAGCGGCTGCGCAGATGTTTACACACAACCTACAGCTGTGTTTTACTTCCCGGTGGTATTCTGGCTGCCGCGATGTTTAAACAGAAACCAGCACGCCGGGGCTGCTGCGCAACGTTTAAACACACCCGCCAAGACGTACCTATAAGGCTCGGCTGGTAGAGTGCGTGCAGACTACTTGGACTTCTGTGGAACTCTATGGATGTCTATAGACATCAGTTGATGCACGGTGGTACAATTTGACATCTCTCCTCCCCGCAGTTGCCGCTTCGGGTTTAAACCTCATCGAGTTCGCTTGGTGGGGTTTTTTTTTGGGGCTACCTCTGCGATCTGCTCGACAACCATCTCAGTACGTGGGTGCTCAGGATCCAACCCCCAGTAGCAATGACGCTCTTTTACTTGGCGGTCGTTCACATACACCCTACCCTGTAGCAGATCTAATATAAGAGACTCGTCCAAGTCGGGTCGCCTTGACGCATAGTAAATACGGAGAGTAATTTTCAAGTCACCAGTCAGTAGTGTAGGAAACACTGGGCACTGTTGCAAAAACACATCAGCGTAACTTAATGCTTTCTTAGACTTAATCAGTCTAGACATACCACCGTAGCGTACAACCCTCCGAGAATTTGCTTTAGAAGCTGGCTCACCAAAAATAATTAATGATAGCCCTTGCAATTTTGTTGTAACATCGCTATTATTGAGTTTGTCAGTCATATAACACCAAGGAGAGAAGATGGAAATTACCAATAAGCAGAACTTACCCGCACCATTAGTGGCTTTGCTCTCACGTAACTATTACAGTAAGGGCTCCTCACAGTATAGCGTTACCGAGCTAATGTCGCCACCAAAGATTCGCAGATTACGCGAACAGTACGATGAGTCTATGACCATAGACGTTACCAAAATGATTGCATCCCAACTGGGAACATTCATGCACGGCAAGCTTGAAGCCAAGGAAGTGGAGGGTTACCTTAACGAGGAGCGCATCTTTACCGAGGTCGATGGCATTGTCATCAGCGGTGCAATCGATCTACAGAAGCAGGTAGATGGCGGGGTTGTAATCATTGATTACAAGTTTGTTAAGGCGTGGTCAGTCAAGCAGGGCAAGGATGACTGGATGACGCAGTTGAATATCTACAAGTGGTTGGTTGAGACCGTGAAGAAGGTTCCAGTCAAAGGCTTGCAGATCTGCGCAATCATCAAGGACTACTCCCCCCATGACAACAGCGAGGGCTACCCTGAGGCTGAGGCAATCATGATTGACATCCCAATGTGGGACGCCATCAGGACTGAGACCTATGTACGTGAGCGTCTTGAGATGCACCGCAACGCCCGTGTGGCACAGGATTTTGGTGACGAGCTACAGCCTTGCACCGATGAAGAACGTTGGATGAGTGAGACAACTTACGCAACGAAGAGGGAGGGTCGCAAGACTGCGATCAGAGTATTTAAAACGTTAGAAGAAGCCACTGAGTTGGCAGAAAAGGAAAAAGGCTATGTCGAAACCCGCAAAGGCGAACCCAAGCGATGCACAGGAGATTTCTGTGGAGTCAGCAAGTGGTGTAAACAATACCAAGGGGAACTCAATGACGTCGCATGATTTGTTGAAGGTCAATGTTAATGAGAACACTGAGAAGAAGAACGGCCTGACGTACCTGTCATGGGCGTGGGCTTGGCAAGAGGCCTTGAAAGTTGACCCAACCGCATTCTTTGAGGTCAAGACTTTTATGCGTGACCAGTACACTGAGATGCCCTACATGGACGTCAACGGTACGGGTATGGTTTGGGTGACCGTAACCATGTTTGGTCAGCCACGTACCTGTATGTTGCCTGTGATGAATCATCGCAACCAACCTATTCAGAACCCTGACGCTTTTCAAGTCAACACCGCAATTGTTCGATGTATGACTAAGGCTGTCTCTTTGCACGGTTTGGGGCTGTACATCTACGCAGGGGAAGACCTACCCGAAGAGGAATCAAAAGCCGCTTCTACGCCACAGGCGACAGCTCCAATGGGCGAGTTAACCAAACAGGAAGACGGCCCCAAGTACGAAAAGATTCTAGCGAAGACCAAGCCCCTGCAAGTGGGTGATGGTTGGGACAACTCAGACGCTAGCCGCCAATTGTTTGCAGACGGAATGGTCGAGTACACCAACCACTGCACCACCGTAGCTGGTTTAAACAGCTACTGGAAGAGCAATCAGCTTCAGCTTGACTCGCTGAAGGTGACGCACCCCGACCTGTACACACAGGTCTTAACCAAGTTCCAAGAACTTAAAAAGCAATTTTCTGAAGGAGAGGCTAAATGAATAACGACTTAACAGTCGATCAGCGCTTGCGCATTAAGGCAGTGGAAATGGCGTTTGCCGTATTTGCTGAGCACCAAGAGAAGGTGGAGTTTTTTGATTTACTAACCGACATTTATGAATTTATTAAAGGAGAGCAAAAATGAGTACCAATTCTGATTTCAAACCAATGCCTGACTCAGGCCAGTTGTTTGCAACCCAAAGCAAGAAGACCCCTAAGTCACCTGACTACTTTGGGAACATCGCTTTAAACATGAAGGATCTCACCAACATCAAGACTGAAAACGGTTTGGTGATTGTGAAGCTGTCCGGTTGGAAGAAGGTGTCCAAGTCAGGCAAGACCTATCTGTCTATCGCAGTGGATCGCTTTGTGCCTAACGCACAGGGAGGTAGTGTTCGTCAGGAATCACAAGCGCAGTCGTTCCCCGATGACGACAGCGACATTCCTTTCTGAGGAGACAGGTCATGAGATACACAGCATCACGTAAATTACAACCCGCAACCAACGCTATGTTGGATTTTCTTGTAGACCACCCTTACGCAAGCTTGGACATGATTGTGAACAAGCTTGGCTTCCCCCGCTCTAAGGTACAGGCGGTGTATTACCAATACGGTTTTACCGGCAGTGCTAACGCTAAGAGGAAGTTCCACACCATGTGGAAGATTGGTGAGGAGATTCGCAAAAAGTGGCCTCCCAAGGATCTTGTCGCCATGGCGGAAGGTAAGTGGACAGCTAAGTCAGTTGCCATGAACACGCCTACTTGGCCTGATGAGGATCCTGTCAATCAAGTAAACCGCATTTATGCTGAGCTTGAGAAGAAGCAGGAGCCGACCAAGGGGCAGGCTGTGCTACGGGAAACAATGGCAAAAGACGATGCAGAAATTGCAAAGCTACGGGCAGAAATCAACAGACTGAACATCATTGTTGATTACCTTGCCAGCCAACGGAAGACCGTTTAAATGGCTATGCAATTTGAAGCACGTAAAGTAGCGCTCAAGCAAGACCGTACCGGTTTTGTCTTGACGCTAGCCATACACCCTGACGAAGCGCCCGAAGAACTAATTCGCGACTTTGTTGGGGCACGTTACGCATGCGCAGTAGTGCGCATACAGGACGATGAATCCGCTACCGCATACGACAACCGTGTGCAGAAGGCCGGAATGCTGTGTCGCAACCCTGACTTCCAAGAATTCTTGATGTGCGACAACGAAACCGATACAGCTCACATGCTGTGTAAACGCTGTGGAATTCAGTCACGTACTGAGCTGCACGGAAACATTGAGGCTAAGGTTAGGTTTGATGCCTTAGTTCATGAATTTGAAACAGGGAGCTTTGATGACCCATTCTAATAAACTGAAACCCTTTATGACGTACATCGACGATGCCGACTACGTCAAGCTTAAGAAGTTTTCTAAAAAGCAACGCATCACCATGGCTCAGGTTCTGCGTGAAGGCCTAAGCATTCGGATGTCTGAGGGGGACCCTTACATCCAAGGCTTTAACGATGGTTTAAATAAGGCCTGCGAAGTCATTGCCGGTCACCACGCATGTCAGATGCGCTTCCCCTCGGGGCAGTCATTTGCTGATGTGATCTGCGATGAGGTCAGCAAGAACCTTATGCGGGAGGTTGCATGATTCCTTTAAAGGGTGACCGCAATCAGTGCCAAGGCTGTAAGGAGTACTTCAACAGTACGGGTGCCTTTTCGGGGCACCGTGTTGGTAAGTACGGGGTGGACAGGCGTTGCCGTACACCGGAGGAAATGATTGAGCGTGGGTACAGTAAAAATCAGTTGGGCTTTTGGATTGCAAGCAAGATGCCCACATCATTAATTGAAAAAATCACAGGAGACAAGCATGCAGACACAGCAACTACGTCAGAAGGCAAGGCAGATCTACAACAATCATCTAGTGCCTGACCATACCAACCAACACAATCAACGCAAGTGGGTGCGTTCAGTTTTGCAGCTAGGTGATAAATGGCTTGTGTTTAAACCAATGGGACGCCTAAATGAAAACCAAAGCAGTCATTGAATTTACGTACCCTGATGACGAGGACAACTTGTTGTTTGCGTTAAAGGGTCCCATTATGTACAAGGCTCTTACAAACATCAAGATGGCTGTCACAGGTGAGTTTACACACAAGGCAGACATGAACGCTGTGTTGAAGAGGGTACGTGATTTAACGGATCAAATCTTTGAGGAGCTTGGTGAATGATCCCGTTACTGTTTGGTTATATCCTATGCAAGCCCGAGCAGATCAGTGCTAAGTGCTGTAACTGCAAGCGGTGGGCAGACTACCCCAAGCAACCGAAGGGTCGCGTCACAGTCAATGTAAAAAACAGTAAGAGCAAGGCATGCCACTACATGCCTGTATCACTACAGGAGGAGTCATGAACAGAGAAGACATTATTCGCATGGCGCTAAAGTGCGGTTGGTCAAAAGAATATCTTGAAATTGGTGACGAGAGGCTTGAACGCTTTGCCAACCTTGTCGCTTCTGCCGAGCGCGAGCGATTAACTGACGCGGCAATGAAAGCCGCTGAAAAAGCGGTTGATGTGGCTATTGCGCTAGAGCGTGAGGCGTGTGCAAAACTGTTTGATGACAGAGACAACGGCATTGGGTTTTACGAACCACATGAACCTGCTGAAATAATCCGAGCAAGGGGACAAGCATGACTAAAGACGAAGCATTACGCCTTGCATTGGAGGCGTTGATAGAAGTCAGGGATGCAAACATTCATGGTCTAACGCTTACTCAGGATTACCACGAGGCCATCACCGCAATTAAAGCCGCACTAGAAGCGAAGGATGAGCCTGTTGGGACGGCTGGTGAACTGTTTACCAATACTGCATTAGAGCGTTTGGACTTTAGACCAAGCACAAAAATTTACGTTGCCCCACCACAGCGCACATGGGTTGGGCTGACTAAAAAAGAATTTGAAGAAGCAGTTTACAGATTGGAAGACTTAGAAGATTGTTGGGTTGCCATTGAAACCAAACTCAAGGGGAAGAACACTTGACTATGTACAACGATGACACGCGAGAAAGCTACATTGAAAGATGTAAGGCCGAGAACCTTGCTCAGGCTGAGCGTTACTACGAAATCCACCACGACACTGTCAACATGTGGGTATTTTTATTTCAGTGGGCTATGGCTGAAGAAGAGTATGGAGAACACTGGGACAGAATACATAAGGAGAAGAGATGATTCACACAGACGAAGACGATGAGTTCGCACGTATCGAACACGAGAACAAAATGAAAACAGGACAGCCGTACCACTTCGACATTTACGTGTCCCCATCACAACGCAACTTTGTGTTGGAGGAGGTGGCTAAGGAATTTGAGGCAATGAAAGCGTTTGGCGATACCGCCCATAGCTTTGCCGCGTTTGTAAGGGGAATGAAGAAGTGAATGGGTTTGTAAAACAACAACTAGATTTAAACGGCATGCAGCAGAATTTGCATAAGTTTAAACAGTGCGACAAATGCGACAACATCAAGCCACCTGAAGGAGGTATTCAAATGAGTTCTAGCAAATGGTACTGTGCCGGCTGTTGGACTCTCCGAGCTACGAGGAGACCGAAGAATGCCTAGACCTCAACCCACTATGCCAATTAAAGCAAGACAGGTAAAAATGTCTGATGTTGAGTGGCTCATGTTTAAAGAGCTTGGCGGGGCAGAATGGCTACGTAAATATGTAAAACAAAAAGCAAAGTTCCCGGCGCAGTATTACCTAACGTTTAAACAGGAGAAAACAAATGATTGAAATGGTTCACCAAAGCGCTGACGATTACCAAGTCAATGGCGATCACTATAAAACTATGGAAATCTCCCCTTGGGAGGTGATGGAGGCAGTGCTTACCCCAGAGGAGTTCATTGGATTTCTTAAGGGTAACGTCATCAAGTACTCCATGAGGGCCGGTCGTAAAGCCGGCACTGACGATGCTGACAAAGCACGTCACTACGCCCACAAGCTGTCTGAGTTCCAAGGCCTCCTATGACTGAGTCTCAGAAGGAATACTGTGAGTTTATTGGCAGTCGGTCGTTTGAGGGTGATGGTGGCTGGAGCTACGAAGTTTGGCAGGCAGCTCAGCAGGCTGTGTTTAAACGAGTGGCATCCAGATTTCTGGGGTACGGTGACATTGATTACACCGGCAAGGAAATCGCCAAGTACATCAACTTCTTAGCGGAACAGAATGTACCGGAACAAAAAGCTCCTTGAGATTGTGCGGGAATCACCCTGTCAGATCTGCGGTAAGCAGGACGGCACGGTGGTTGCCGCGCATTCCAACCAACAGCGTGATGGCAAGGGAATGGGCATCAAGGCCCACGACTACAGAATCGCGGCCTTATGTTTTACATGCCATGCAGACATAGACCAAGGGAAAACCCTAAGTAAGCAACAGAAGTTTGATGCTTGGGATACAGCCCATCTCAGAACCATTGGTTGGCTCTTTGAGACGGGTCGTATCACTCTGTCAACATCTTCTTGACACTCTGTATGTGACGGGTCATGTTGATCTGTGCTTGATTCACAGCACTCAAGGCCTCCCGCTTTTCCTCAGCGCTCATGCTTGAGTTGTTAATTTGAAGTGCGGCCTCCCGCATTTTCTTCATTTGTTTTTCCATGCTGGAAATGTAACTACGGCTTGAGTACAGCTTAGCGTTCTCTTGAGCGTATGGCACTAACTCATCAAACTTACCGGTGCGCTCTAACAAGTTGATTGTCCTAACGGTTTCATCAACTGCGTCTTTCAGTTTGTAGTAGGCGGTGACCGTACCCTTTGCCTCAGGATCCACTGCAAAGCGTTTTAACACAGGCATCTGCTCAAAGCGTTTCGCAGCCTTAGGAGACTCACTGTTTAAATCACCGATAGAGTCCATCAGATCTACCATGTAAGTACCGATGGTTCCGGTGTAGCCCTTAATCATGTGATCCACTTTGAGCGGTGACACACCTAAGTTCTCACCCAAGAACGATGCAACCTTGGAGGTGCTAGGGCCTTGTTGGAACTCAGCTGAAACACCCTCCATACCCTGACCTACAATGTTCCTACCTGTGTAGAACGAGTAGTTTGTAGCGGCCTCAAGCAATGGCAACGCAGTCTGAGGTACAGGTAGGAAGCCAAAGGTGCTCCAAGCCGCACGGCCCATAGACTCTGCAAAGTCCTTCCCTGTATCGTCACCTAGGGTATACCCCATGATGCGCTCAGGAATCACTTTAAACAGAACACCCACCTCAAATGGGATTGGGATCTTGACACCCATTGATGGGATCAGCCAGTTGTTGTCGCGTGTCTCCTGCTCCTGAGCAAGGTAGTCATCATCGTCATGGGTCATTGCCCAGTACGCAATGCTCAGTGATGTCAGGTACATGCCCCGTGTGAAGAATGCCTTCTGTACAGCCTTAGCGCGGTCGGTTGGGTTCTTGTCTAAGAACGGCTGAATGCCTGCACGGTAGAACACATCCAAGCCCTGCATACGGGCGTTCAGGAACGGAATGGCGGCAGTCAACAAACGCACAATAGGGCTTGCACCCTTGCGGTTAAAGTTCATCACCTCAAGGGCGCGGAAGATCGCCTCAGCTTCATTGCCTGTGTCCTCAAGGACACGGTTGTAAACAGCCATACGGGTAGCGGCATCAGACGCAGAGGTTCCCTTTTCTAAGGTGCTCCACAAGCCAAAGCCGTCCTGAGCCCTCTCACTCAGTGTTTGGTTGCCTGTACGCTTACGTAGGTCAGCGGTAAGCTGCGCACCGCTCTTCTCAACACCTTGGGCGTAGTCGTATCCACCCAAGATACCGGCTTTTACCAGTGCTTGGTATGTTGGGTCTTTACCACCAAGAGCGCGGCCAAAGTTAGCCACAGTGTCAGCAATAGGAGTCATTTTGACACCGCTAGTGACGTAGGCTGACATGGAGTCACGCAACAAGTTGGCTAACATAAAGCCGGGGTCTTTGGTAACCATGCTACGCAGTAAACCAGCCGGGCCAGCAAAGATGCCCCAGAGCTTCACATCTGGCATGTTTAAACTCTTAACTGAGTTTATGAACAGTTCATCAGCAACTGCGTATGACTTGTATTCACCATCACGCATGATGGTCACAGTTCCGGGAGCGCTAGACTGTTTTTCCAGTAACTCAGCATCACCTAACTGCAGGGCAACATCAACCGCCTTCTGGCCGGCAGTGTTCTTCATGCCGGCTTGGATGATCGACTGGGTGTTGCGAACAATGGTTTCCATGAAGTCGGCAAGCGGTGCGTCAGTATCCCCTTTTAGTTTTTTAGGGGCCTTGACACCTGAGATGCTTTGGAAGACCTTGGGGCCGATGGTGTCCTCACCTTCTAGCTGACGGTAGAACGGAATGTAATCAGCGTACTTGGTAAACTCAGCGGCCTTGCCTTTGCTGATGATGCCAGTAGCGACCATGTAATCTACGAGCTTGTTGTTGTATGTGATCCAGTCTGCGTGCACCTGTTTAAACATTGGGTACTGATCTTCCAACTGCGCTGCATAGGCAAGGTCGTCTTTGTCAAACAGTTTCTCTCTGCCGTCGGCTTCAAAGCGTGAGCCCCGTTTAGACGCGGCATAGAACTGGAATGCGCGGTAGGCAAATGGGTCTTTCAACTCAGCCAATGGCATGAGGATGTCCATGAGTCCTTTGACTTTACCGTCAAAGTTGTCAACGACCGTTACACCGTTTCTGTAGACCGGCGCACCGCCAATGTTGTTTACACCAAATGCGGCGGCAGCCACACCGGACGCAGTGTCGGAAAGCAAAGCAGCGGCTTCAGCACTGGAGTCTGCAAGCAACGCTTTACCACCCATTTGGTCGGCCAGACGCTTGTCATAGACGCTCAGTTGGTTGTAGCGGTTCAATGCTTGCTGACGCAGTGAGGCAATGCTGTCGCCTGCAAAAGCATCCAGAATGCGGCGGGCAATGCTTTTCTCTTCACGGGCGGTAGTCTTACCGGCAACCGCTTGGTGGATCTTGTCACCGTTAGGCATAGCCTTGATCGCATCTTCTACGCTACGGACGCTGAACTTCTTAGTTGGCGCTTGGTAGTTTAAAGGAGACTGCTCGCGGGTGACTGGCATTTCAATAGATGCACCTTCACGCAGAGCGCCTTCCTCAGCATAAATACGCTCAGGCCAGTTTTCACGGTAATCAGAACTTTCAGGGTCAATTTGTTCAGACCAACGAATCATGCTACGCAATTCGACTGGCATGGTATCGTAGCCGGCCTTCTTCAAAGCACGTGCGCGGTGTCTACCGTCATGTCCGGTAACACGCAAGTCAGTACCATCGGGATCTACGTACAAATGAGGCACGGTGGTAAATGGTGTACCGGCTTGTACCCTTGCATCAGCCCTGCTTTGGGCTCCGGCATCTTGACCAGCCACCTTTGACAACTTCATAAAGTCATCAATGTCCATGTTGACTAGCTTGTAACGGCCTTTGTACTCAGTCTTGGAAGCTTTCTCAAGTTCTTTGCCGGCAAACATGTCGGTTGCATCACGCAAGCTGTAACGGATGTCTTTGCTCTTTGGACTGTAAGTTCCAACGTTACCGGTCGCAGACTTGACCTGCTCTGGTTTAAACACGTTAGCTTCGATGATGTTCCCGGCGTCGTCACGAGCCAGAATGCCATCGTAACCGTTGCGTTTAAACAAGTTCTGTACCTGCTGGCCTGAAAGATCCTTTAAACGCTTTTTACCTTGCGTCAGCAAAGAGACTGCGGCTTCCATCTGTTGGCCGATACCCATGCCATAAGCTCTGCGAGTTTCTGACAAGGTTTTAATTGCATCACCGCTGATGTTCAGAATGAATGGATTCTGAGCACTAGCGTACAAAGGCATCACGTTGCCTTCGGGGGCGTACTGGGTGACATAGTCTGGAACTGATGACATGTAAATGCCAGCGCCCAGCTTGCCGTCTTCAGAGCTTCGGAACTCAGTGATGTCTGCATCAGTTGCGTGATACATCGTCATTGGTTCGCCAGCGCTGTTGATAAATCCGCTGCGGCCAAAGAAGCGTTTAAACTCAGGTGTGTCTGGCGCTTCACGGAGGCTGTAGCGCACATCATTAACAGCACTTTGTGGCAATGAGTTGTATGCGGCTATAGCGTTCCCTAATGTAGGCCTTATGCCAGCTTCAAGGAGCATTTTTTTCACCGATGGTGGGCCTGCAATCACATCATCAAGCTCAGGTACTGCACCTTGTATCCTAAACCTTTGCAAATAGCTTTGAATGCCGGATGCTGCAACATCTTGTTTCCACACAGAAATTGCTTGTTTTACTTGATCAGAAGTACTGGTGGTATCAAGTGCCGCGCCCAATGATGGGTTTCTAGATCCAGTTCCAATCATCACATTTTGAATGCGCTTCCAGAAATCATCGGTAGATTTAATACCGATATTACTCATCCTCTTTGTTAAAAGAGAATTTGGCGGGGCTTCACTTAAACTGAATTTTTTCTGATTGTCTGTTAACTCAGACCGTGTGCCTTTGTACTTGACTGGGGTGTTGTGGTTCAAAATAACCATCATGCCCATAGATGGCACAGCGTAGCCATCGTAGCCAGCGTCTACCACTAAGCTCTCAAAGTTGTTGGAGTCGCCATTGGCTTCGTTAAATAAACGGCTCATGGTTGGGCCGGAACCCAGCACATTGTCAAATTGTTGTGTGTAAACGTATGGACCCACCCCGGACTCTGGGTATGGTGTTGAGCCGTCTGGCTTTTGAACGTAAAAATACACACGCTTTTTAATGCGTTCATCATCAGTTTGCTCAAGCCTGCGACGCTCAGCACCACGAAGACCTGTACCGTATTTAGATGAGTCAAGTTCTGCTACACGGGCTTTGCCGTAATGCAAACCTTTAATGCTGATTGCGTCAGGTTGTTGAACACCCAGCACCAAGCCTTCGTCATCAACAAGCCTATCTTGCCATGTCCAAGGAGGCAACAGCCCAGTTTTTTGCTCAGCAAAAACAGTATCTTCAAGTTTGGCGGTACGGTTCTTTTCACCGTATGGGCCGTAGTTAAGCCAACTGTTTTGCCCTCTAGTTTCACTAGTAATAGCCCCCACAGCAGGGCCTGTAAACAAACGTGCGTGTGCTTGCCATGCATTCTCTTCACCTTGGGCGCGGAAGCCTGCCCCTTCTAAACCATGACCAAAGGCATCATGCACAGCGCGGAACAGATCGTTAGCTGTAACCATATGCTCCACACCGTCTTGGTCAGGCCAACGCAGACCGGTATCTTCCAACATAGGGTTGTCTTCAACGGCTGCTCCAGTAATGCCGTCAGTGCCGTAACCATCATAGGTTCCATACACAGCCATCTGTTGGTTTTGACGCAAGTCACGCATTGCGTTAAACGGGTTGCCCGCGTACGGGTCGGTGTTGCTGTCAAAGAATGTAAAGGAATACCCCGCGTCAACCAAGGCATCATATTGATTCCTAGTTTGTCGCATCAGATCTTGGTAGGCCTCTTTGACCTTAGGATCCTGTGGGGCATGAGGCATCGCCTCATAGGCATCAGCGATTAGCTTGGAAAAATCCTCATCAATTTCAGCATAGACTGCTTGCCTGCGGTATGAAATTTCATACTGCTTTGCGTAGTCCTCTGCGACTTGGACTATCCTTGGGTCTGGCCCCGTTGCCCCTGAAATAATCGGCGCACCTGCAAGCGGCGTAAGGCCTCTGCCCTGATTCCGTCCTCTTCGGTCTCCGGCTGATTCGGGCTGTCCCTCCTCAGCGGCTTGGACGGAGAGCTTTTTCCGGCCTCCTGTGCCGGATCGAACGGCAGTTTGTCCAACGGGAAGTTTGCGTCCTGTTGCATTGTCTACTCCTTGCTGAGTTGTTCTAGTTGTTGGTTGACCCGCTTGAACGCCAGCTCGTCCAGCTTGCTGTCCGGTTGGTTGGTTCGCAACCGCATTAGAGCCGCTGTTTGCAGGAGGCACTTTTGCTCCACCAACTCCGCCTTGCGTTTCGCTAAATTTGACTGCGCCGTCGCTGAAGCCATAGCTCTTTGCTCCTGTTCCAAGCTTGTTAAATATCTGCTGTTCCATGAACCAAAGAACAGACTGCACCTGATACGGTTTAATGCCCAGTTGCTGTGCCGCTAACACTGCAAGATTTTTAATTGCAACACGCTGTGGCTCTGTTGGGGCACGAACCATCTTACCATCAGGCCCCATCATCTGTCCAAAATATCTGTTGAATGTGCGTGTCATCCACACATCAACTGTGACCTCATGAATGCCATTTATATTCATTACAAATGGACCAACCTTGGGGCCAAAGGCGGTAAAGCCGGGCAGAACATCTGTTGCTTTTCCGCCAACATTAGACTTACCCATGCCACCGTATTGTGCTCGCAACTTGGTAATGTCTGCAACTGTGTGGCTACCCTGCAACCATTCAACAGCACCCTTTTCACCCAAACCACCTTTGGACTTAGGTTGCAACATTGCGTTAAGCATGTCTAACTGTTTTTTCTTGTTTGCTGATTCCAAACCGCCCATCCACAGGCCACCTGTTGCAGGGTTAGTTCCGGGAAGAACACCAGTTTTTTCGTAGTGCTGATAGGCCTGCGCGGCAATGACCCAGTTGTCTCGGGCGTTGGTGCTAGGAGACATAATCCCAGCAATCACTGAGAACAAAGCACGTTTTTCAGGCTTCTTTAAACTGGGTATAGAACGCTGAGTTAATTCAAAAGCTTTGGCAATATCTTCGTCGTACCAGTCTAGGCCAGATTTAGCCTGTTGCAACTGAACTTGTAACTCATCAACCGCCTGAACAACGGCTCGTTTAAAGTCAGCGGGGTTGCGCCAATCACCTTGTTTGCCAAACTCTGCCTTGTAGGCGCTGTCAAACAATACCCCCACATCATCGACTTCCAATGGTTTAGAAGTTTTTTCAATCTGTGAGTTCAATACATTAATGCCTGCGTCTTTGTACGGGCTGTTGTTAACAATGTTGCTAACGTCGTTAGGGTCAACCTTCTTAACAGGTTCACCTTCCTCAGCCGCTTGCACACTAAGCTTCTTACCGCCGGCCTGAGCTTGGCCGGCTTTTAGCTGGCCCTTCTCAACAGCACCAAAGATGTCCTGTGAATTCTCAAAGCCACGGCCTTCTAAGTAGTTGTTTAAACTTTCAAAGAAACCACGCATTTTGTTCAGCAGCGCAGTCAGCATTCCGGGAGGAGCTTTGTTTACATCAAAGTCACCAAAGGCATCAGCGATGGCTTCTTCTAGGATGTCAGCCTCCGACAGACCCATCTCCTCGTAGGCTTGCAGGCGTGTGCCTGTTGTACCGTCTTTGAGCAGGGCTGTAGAACCGCCAAGGTATTTTTGCTTCCACGTGTTGCGGGCCATCTTCTCCAGCGACTTCCACTGCGCGTCAGTGAAGAAGCCGAGTTCTTTCAAAGCATGCAATGACTCATGGCGTAGGGTGCGTATGGGTTGCTTGGAATCAAGAACCAACTCAATAACTTTACCGGCATAAGAACCATTGGCTTTGTTCTCAATGGCTTTGACAATCTTTAAGGCAACATCACCCAAACCAAAGCGGTTGAGCATGTCACGTAAAGGCTTAGTCTTCGCTAGGAGCTCAGGTGTCTCAGCGATTGGAGGGCCAGACTCAAGGTCTTTAAGTACTTCAGAAACCTTTTTACCTTTGGTAGCTGGAGCACTACGGCGACGGTTCTGTTCAGCCGCCGCACGGTTAGCTAGGCCACCAAACTTCTTATCAGATACCAAGGCATCTAATGCCTCATCAGACAGCCCCGCAAGAATGCTTTCCTCAGCCGCTTCACGGGTGGGGAATGTACCGGACTCCTTACCTTCCTTGGTGACCGTAAAGCCTTTACGGGCTATAGCCTTGGAACCTACAGGCTTGGACTTCAAAGGCGCTGTCAGTGACGTAATCTCTTTGTAGAGGGTTTCAATGCGCTTACCTAGGAGGTCTTCCTTGGCCGCTTGACGGGCTTTCTTCTGTTTGTATGCGTCAGTGTCAAACTCACCAGCCGCTTCCATCTTCTCAAGCTCACGCTTGCCTTCATTGACTGTTTGCTCGTACTTCAGAACCTCTTGAAGTTTGTTGTCAGCAATTTCTCTGCGATCTGTTGAAAGCTGGTCAATCTTCCCCTGCACTTCTGCTTGGTTTAGGACTGTTGGGAATGGCTTGCCGCCTTCCTCTGAAATAATCTGGTAGCCCTCAGGCTGTTCACCTTCTTTGAATTGACGCTCTGTAATGTCATAGCCGGCAGGCAGGCCTGCTCTTGGAGCCTTTGGAGGTGTAACAGGAGCCTTAGGGGCAACTTGGGTAAGGGTAGCCTCACGTACATTTAAACGTTGCTTCTGGGCTGCTGCTTCAGCACGCTCACGTGTTGGGTACGTCGCTACCAGCTGGTCTGTATCTGGTTTAAACGTGCGGTAAACAACCTGCTGGCTCTTCTCAAGGTCGCCATTGTTAATCGCTGTATCCAACAACGCCTTGGCATCGCGGTCAGTTGCTAGATTGGTTGAGTCCTTGATGTCAGCCAAAATGGTTTCAATAGACAAAGGCTTGCCATTGTTTTCTTGGAACGTCAGACCAACGTATTTAACTGCGCCGTCGTATTGTTTCTGTGTAAACCGTGATGCGTTAGTGCCTTCTGGTAAAACAATCTGCTGCCCGGTTGTGTTTGCTGGCATGTCAGCCAGTGCTTTAAACGCAGCGTACAGCTGCGGCTCAGACATCTGGTCGAGGCTGTTTACACCGGTTGTCCGGGCTAAGAAATCGCTGAACCCTTTGGTTCCAGTAGCAACGTTCTTTTCAATCGCGGCATTCTGCACATCCTTGGCTGTGATGGTCTGTTGACCGGTGTAACCAGTCTTGGCGGCAAGGATGGAATCCAGAGCGGCTTTCTCACCTTCTGGGTTGACCGCAGTCATTGCATCTTTGACGTCCTCGATAGAGTACGTGTTTAAACGCGGAAGATTGTTTGCTTTGCGGTATTGATTAATGTAGCTGGTAACTTCAGGGCCTAGCTCTTCAGGCCTTAGGTTGCCAATGGGATTTTGAAGAGGAGGAACTTCTCTAGTAGGCTCAAGCTCTTGGCTAGGGCCTGCTAACAGCAAAGGCTGATCACCAACAATCTGCTGTTTAGTTTGCTCACGCTGTGCGGCGGCTTTCTTAATGCCTTCCGCAATCTTTGCGTCTTCCTCACGCTTACGGGCAATCTCATCGTTGACATACTCTTGACGCATCTCACGCATCTTGAGTGGTGATGTAGCCGCTCCTAATGTTCCACCGACCAGTGCATCATGGATGACTTGTGCCGCAACACCTGATGTCAGGTCAGTTGGGATACCGGCCTGATTCATTGCGATGTTAGTGCCAACTTGCCCTGTAGCGGCCTGTGCTGCTTCAGGTGCAGCCTCACCAAGAATGTTCTTACGCAGTGCTTGACCAAATGTTGGCTCAGGCAAATCAACAGCCTTCTCAACTTTAGGCAACGCTTTACCGAGTCTGCCGGCACGGCCAAGCAAGCCTTCGATACCCGTCACACCCTCTAAGCCACCCATCAAACCAGATGCCAATTGACGTGGAGCATTCTCAAGTGAGTAACCACTTACTTCTTGTGCGAGTCTTTCTGCGTCTGCTTCAGAAAAATTCTTTGCAAGCAATGCTTCTTTAACTGCTTGGTAGTCTTGGCCTTTCTGACCACCGACACCCATCAAAGCACCGATGCCTGCGGCTGGTGTTTTAGCGGCGGCTAAGGCTCTTGCACCCAGCCCTATACGGCCTGCGGCTCCAGCGGCGGCGGCAGGCTGTCCACCGGGCAGGAAAGCGCTGGCAATGATTGGTACGCTAGACGCTAATGCACCAATGGACGTCTGCAACGGTGCTTCCGTAAAGCCACCCACAGTGGCTTTAATTTCTTCCCAAGTATCGCCTTCAGCTTTCTTTTTAAGCAGTTCACGTCGGGCAATCTCAGCCTTACGCTCTTCTGACATTTTGCCTGCGGCTTCTTGCTGAAGCTCTGTAAGCTCTTTGGAAGCTACGTTACCAGCGCCAAATATGTCTGTTAAAGATTGCAGTCCACCATACAGACCCTGCTGAGCGGTACGGGCTGTATCTTTTAATGAGAAACCAGCAGGCCCAATTGCGGGCTCTTCTGGTTTAGGAGCAAATTGCTTATTAAGTAATGTCTGTGCTTGTTCTATTGACAGTCCGTCTGGGATTTCAACAGTAGCAATCCTGCCGTCCGGCAACTGAACACGAGCTATCGACATGGCAACTTACCTTATGTTGGTGATGGTTCAATGCTGAGAATTTTAACTCCAGCTTGTGTGGCTGGTAAAGAGTTTAAACCAGCTCCGCCCGCACCGCTATAGGAGGCTTCAATTCTAGCCATGCCTTCTTCAAATTCCTTTCTAGCAGCAATAGCACCTTTGCTAGGGCCTGTTCGGCTCCACAGTGGATACCGCTCTTCAAGTTTGGCAATTCGCTCCTCTTTGTCCTTGATAGAACGAACATCTTGGCCGGCCAGTTGAGTCACTCCAACAATACGAGCGGCTTTGTCTAAAGCGGCTTTCAAATCTAACTTGCCAGTCTTATCGTCTTTTATTAGGGCTTGAGCAATGTCCATCAATTGACCTTGACGGGCACCAGCACTAATGCCAGCAGCCTTAACTGTGGCGGCATTACGTTCACGCTCCAACACAGCCTGCTGAGCTAATGTTCTAGCGCGGTCATCAGACTCACCAGCGGCCTTAGCAGACTCATAACGTTCTTTAAACACACGAGCGCGCTCGGTTTCACTGAGGGCAAAGCCTTCCTTCTTGTAGCCGTAGATAGCGTCTTGCTGTTTCTGGGCGGCTTCAATCATGCGTTCAGACAGCGCATTGGCTTGCTTCTCTTTCTCAAGCTCACGTAAGCGTAAACGCTCAGCGGCCATAGCGCCAGCTTTACCGGATCGTCCTACTGTGGGGCCTGCGGCAATCTCACCGAAGTACTCCATCAGGCTATCAAAGCCCGGCTCTTTCTTCTGTTGGAGCTTGGCTTTCTGACCACGCAGTTCTTCAATCAATGCTTGGTACTGCGATGTATCAGGAGCGCCCACTAACTTCTCACGAGCAGCCAGAATGCGGTTCATTTCAGCGTCTGGATCTAACGTCATGCCTTTTCCTAAAATAGCCCTTGGAGAACCTTCTGCGGGTGCAGGTAATTCAGGTGGCAATGTAGGTAAGTTAGCAATGCTAGGTTGTGATGTAGTCTTAGTAATCTGCGGTTTAGGTGGTGCGGCAGGGGGAGCCGGCTTAGTATCAACGGGGGCCGCTTGAGGCTGTGTTGCCGCATCAACACGGCTCATCAATCTCATGCCTTCAGCAGCATTTTCTTCAGGTGTAACCGTTGCAGGTTTAGCGGTTCTTTTGTTTTCCGCAGCTCGTGTAACATAGCCAGCAGGATCTGCTTTAAACACTGGGCTGTTAACAATGCCGGGATTTTCAATAATAAAATCCCGCACTGCACTGCTTTTCTCATAGTCGCTTGCACCTTTGGTAAAGTAACCAATAGGTGCGCCCTCTTGTTGCAAACGTTGTTTTAACAATCGTGCTTGCTTTTCCTCGTCAGTTTCCGTAAAAGCGCCCGCTACTTTGTCTTTTAATGCTTTTATGCTTTGAACAAAGCTAGAGTCTTCGCCACTGAACGCAACAATGCCACCATTCGCGTAGGAATCACCCACGTTAGACATTAACTGGTCGATACCTTCTGGTTGACGGGCAGGCTGTGCAATGCCCTCAGGCACAGGGCCGGGGCGTCCTTGGTTAATCATTGCCTGTTGCTGTTGCTGGGCAATAGCGTTGTTTTGCTGAGCCTGTGACATTCTGGCCTGCAAAATTTGCTTGGCACGGTCTTGCAAGCTCTGGCTAACAGTGGGGGGATTCTGTGGTGACCGCAATGCCTGATCAATGCCCATGTGCTGTTGATCAGATGTCAAATCCTGCAACGCAAGCAACTTGCGCAGGTCGGACGGAATGCCGTTGTTGGCTTGCTTGTCCTTCTCAACTTGGTCTTGTAACGCAGGCATGCGGCCCGTGTAAGCTGAGGTAATTTGATTAACGCTTGGACGTATCATGTTTAAACCTTATTACTTAGGAGGTGTTTCAAGAAGGCCAAGTCTGCGTAACATTGCATCTAAATTAGTTAAGTTGCCAGACATTGTCTCCAACATACTAGGTGTCACGCTGTTGTAGTTGGTTGCTGTAATTGGCAACTTGTCCAACATAGACTGCCTAAATTGCAGTTGCTTATAAGGGTTTGCCCTAGCCTCTTCAAATTGAGCTTTATCGGCTGCAACCTGTTCAGCATCCATACTACGGTCAACCATGCCTTGATCGGCCATCATCTTCATAAGATCCTTAGACTGACCTTGCTCGGTGTTGAACTGACCCATAGCCTTGTCATAGGCGGTAGAGTAGCCTTGGCCTACAGTCTTGTTCATTTCCTGCATGAGGTTACGGCCTGCTTCAGATTCCATGATGGCCTGACGGCCACCACCAAAAGCGCCTGACTTAGTCAATGCACCCAAACCTGACTGATTTGTAATCTCAGCTTGCCTACGAAGTTCAGCCAGTTGAGGTGTTAACACAGACTGCAAGTACGGATTCATGTACTGCGATGCAATACCACCCGCAGAGGAGGACGGCTGTGAGCCGTCAGCCGGGATTGCTGGAGCACCAGAGGCGCTAAAGCTTTGCCCAAGGTTACCGGGGAAGTTGACCTTACCTAAGCCTTCAGAAACTTTAGTCTGCAAGGCTGATGGGCCGGCAGTCAATTGACCTGTGTACGCTTGGTAAGGCGTTTTAGATAACGCCTCTGCCTCAGACAGCATGTTGGTGACATACGGGGCGGCGTATGAGGAAATGGTCTGCTCACCGCTAGTTGGGGTAACACCACCACCCTCAAACTTCAACACACTACCGCCATTTGCATAGGCCTGAGCCAAGCCACCGGGCATAAACTTGTCTGGGTTAATTTTCTTGCCCTGCTTCTTGTCGCCTGTACGTGCTTGACGAACTTTGTCCATCATTTGGTACAGCTTCTTAGCGCCGGCATCAGAGTTACCGTTACCCAAATGAGACACGACATCCGCAGGAATAACAAACTCGCCATGGCTAAGCGCGGCAGGCTGGTCTTGTCCAATCTGTGCGGGAATTTTATCGGCCATGCCATCGGTTTCACCTTGTAAATAACGGCCACTGGCTAGGTTGGTTAAGCCGCCTTCCGCCATAGGTGTGAATTTAGCATCACCACCATAGTTAATGCCGTAAGCACCTGCTTTACGACCGGGAGGGGGCGCTGTAACTAAGTTGGTAGTGGCTGTCGATGTTGGAATAACGCCTTGGAATCCAAGCTTAGGGGCTGGTTGGTTTCCCTTGGCTAATGTCTGAGCACCGTACAGCAACATTGCAAGTTTGGCATAGTCCAACTGACCAGCTTTATTTCTAGTTAACTTGTTGAGCAAATTCTTCAAGCCGCCGCCTGCACCTGCTTCAAAATTGTAAGACGTTCCTGCGGCACCAACACCGCTGGTATCGCCATAATCACGATATTCTGGGGTAGCAGAAATGTAGTCAGCTTGAGCTTGATCTGCGGCACGCCGCTCATTCTCGGCTTGTTGAATTAATGCATTTTCATAGCTTTGCTGTAATGGTAGGCCATAATCATCCATTGGCTCTTCGCTATAACCTGTTTCATCCCATTCCATGTTAGCTCCTTAAAAGTTGCAGTAGCTCATCAATATCGCCACCACCGGAAAAACCATAAGTACGAGCGCCAGTCTTCTGCGCTTTTGCAATATCGGTTCCAAAAATATCTGTCATTAATTGTATCGGGCTAGTATCACTTTGAACAGGTGCTGCCGCCAATTGCGTAGGTTTAAACGTATTATCAGTTGCTGCCACGTTTTGATTTCCAACTGGCGAACCGGATGTTTGATCGTTGGCACTAAATGCTTGATTTGCAAGAGCGCCAACAATTGCCTGATTGATAGGTTGTTTATTGAGGGCTGCCCTAGCTGCGCTACCAACAACGCCTTGCAGGGCTTTTGGCACAAATCCATCCTCACTAAACATTCCTGATGTTAAATTATCTACCCCAGTGTTAATGGCACTCCCGAGCAACGCTTGGACAGGATCTACTTTGCCGCCACTGCCAACTATTTGCCTAGCTGTATTTGCAGCAATGTTAGTGCCTGTTTTACCCAATATATTGTTTATACCTTCCATGCCCGAGACTGCATTTGCGGCTTGGCCGCCAGCATAAGAAAGAGCCGCAGATTTCAGAATATCCACTGGCTTTTTACCCATGGCAGCCGCTAATGCAGCCGTACCTGCCGGACCGCCAAAGTAAGCCGCTCCAGCCTGCGCAATTGTGCCTAGGAGGGGATTATCTTTAAACATATTAACAAGGTCATTAGAAGATGCACCCTGCGTGTAAAACATAGGGTTGCCCTGCGCATCTAACTGCACTCCATATCCAGTGTTGCCTTTACCGGCAAATGTTCCGCCAAAGAAATTGCCTGTTTGACGCTCACTATATGTATTAGGTACAAACTCACCAGTCAGTTTGTTGCCCCAGCCTTCTTGAGTGCCAACGGGGGCTGTATACATCATTGAATCGCCAGCCTCGCCAGACATTGAGGTTGATGTCACCAGACTTGGGTCAACAGCCTTACCAGTTTGGGGGTTGACAAACCCGCCTCTTCCATCTGGACGAACCTCCGTTGGCACGTCTTTTTTAACAACTTTACCAAACTGCTTAACATCACTAATGCCAATGCCTGACAAAATCTTTGCCATGTCAGCGGCGTTAGCTTGCGCTGAGCCGTGGCCTTGGCCTGTCCATTTAGAGCTTGTGTTTTGACCTAATATTTGATTGATTAGGGCTTGCGTATAGTCAGGTTTAGCCTCAGGAATTTTGGCTGGCGGGCCCATAATATTTTCTAACGCACTGTTAAAGTTATTACTTTGTTGCATGTCAACCAACTTTCCAATTTGTGCCATCAGAGTATACGGGCGTAGCCACTGCACCAGCGCCAGCTACAGTCGAGCCAAATGTTGGAAGCAATGCATCTGTTACGAAAGACCTTGCGCCCTTTCCAGAGGTTACAGCGCTTGGCAACGTTGCTACGGTGTAATTGGTTAAGGGTGGAATGATTTGATCAGTTTTTAACTGATCTAAGATGGCATCGACCCTGTTGAAATATAAACGCAGTACGTTGTTAAGTTGGTCTTGGTACGTACGCGAATAGATTTCAGTCGCCAACGGCAAGTTAGGTGATGCCACCTGACCAAGTTCGTATTCTGATTTAACAATCATGAGTTGCCCCTGCGGCCATCTTGTCTGATGTCAATACGTGGGCTACCCAACTGCCAAGCACAGCCTAATTGGTTGTTCTCAATCTTCATAATCATTTGACGGCCACGCACCCTGACATAAACCTGCCCGGTAAACTCCTCAATAGGCGCAGTCGCTGTACGCACAATAGTTGCATTGCTATTGCCACCCAATGAAATAGGGTCGTTGTAGCCGGAACCTGAGTTCTGCATTGGAATCAACGTCATGGTTACTTGCGGTGTTGTACCGCTATCGGATCCATCAAATGTGATGTCCGGCAAAATGCGCCATACAAACCCAAAGTGGTCGCCGTCATCAATGTCAAATTCAGCTGTCTCAATTAACGAGCTGATTGGCAATGATGTTGCTGTTGTATTGTCATCGTTTCCAAGTTCATGGTAGACGATGTTGTTGCTTGCGGTAGCGGCCATTGGGTGGGCACGCAGGCCTGAGTCAAGCCATGCGGTTCTAGCCATAGTGCCGTAATACCATACGCCTTCGCCGTTGTTCTCAAAATAGTTATAGACCGCATATCGGTCAATTTCCGTGGCATTAGCGGAGCAATAGAAGAACCAAACTTCATTAAAACCTTCATTGGTGCTGGCAAAGAACTGATCGCTTTGATCTAAATTAATATCATTGAAAATGAATTTACGTAAGTCGCAACGCAGCGTTTGTACGCGGCCATCGTATTTGTAGAATTTATCTACCCCCATCCAATACACAACGCTGGATGCAAGGGCGGCGGCATTAGGGCTGGCAATTGAAATGTTGTCACCCAATAACTGGGAACTCCAAACGACCGGGAGTCCTTGGTATTGCAATGAATACACAGAAGAATCAGTAAACACGACAATCTCTTGACGGGTCTGAATGGCTGTCACAATTTTGGAGCCATGTGATAACAAAACACTACCTGCCTGATTGGTTGCGGCAGGTGTCCAGTTAACTACACTTTCTTGCGCAGACCAACGCACAAGCATAGGATTTTGCGTAGATCCACCATAGTCATTTACACCAAACGCAAACACAAACCGTGAAGCGTCAGACACCAAAACGAAGTTCTGCATTAGCGGTACATCAGATGCACTTGGCAAACTGGACACCAAAACACCACGGGTTCCAAGGCCGGTGCTGTTGTCCCAGTAATATATAGGGCCACCGCGATAGCCAAATATCAAGTTTTCACCAAAGTTGGCTTGAGACCACAAGCGGATTGGAATAATAGATGCACCCCCGCCAGTACCCCACGGCCCAGCACCCCAAGCACCAGAACCCCACCCAAGGTTGACCTGCTCATACGCTGCACCAATATTGATTTGATATGCAGCTACAACCGATGCACCGCCATAGGTTCCTGCCGCAATCGCAGTAGAAGTAGTAATCGTGTACGTATCTACTGTTAAAACAGTAATTTGATACTCAGCGTTAAATGTGGAAGCGTAAGTGCCCGTAGCACCACTGAACGTTACAAAGTCGCCGGTCAGCCCACCATGAGCGGTATCAGTCACAGTCACCGTGGTTGTGCCATTGCCTGCAAATGGGTTGTTGTTGATGGTTGGGGCTGGGACTACACGCAAGGGTGTAATGTCGTAATAAGCACCGCCATACTCAATGTAAAACTTTAAGTTAGTGCCCACTCCTAGGTAGTTAGCGCCCCCTAACGTTACCCAATTCCATAAGGAACGGCAAACACCCAGAAAATAGTTGGATGAAAGACGTGTCCAACCACCAATTTTCTCGGGCGTACCCTGACGAAAACGCACCTTGTCAGAAACATAGTATCCGTTTTCATTGGTGTAGCGAGTGTTTTCGCGATTCACGCCACTTTTTAATTGCAACTTTTTTAACGGCATGGTATATTTCCATTTTCTACAAGGAGAACACTATGTACGTTTATGTTTGGAAGACGCCCGATGGAATACCGTTCTATGTTGGCATGGGTAAAAATGTCCGTAGACCAAACCCAAAAAGCCTTGGGCATCGCAATACAGCCTGCAAACAAATTGTGCAAGAACTTGGTGCTGACAATGTAATTATTGAGCTTCATACAGTTCAGGATGTTACCGCAGCGCAACTCTTGGAGCAATCACTAATTGCAAAATACGGACAGGTCTCAAATGGTACGGGCACGCTTACCAATAGATCTAAAGGCGGTGAGTTCCACGAAACTAAATCAGAAACCAAACAAAAGTTAAAAGCGCTATGGTCTGATCCAGAGCACCGAGAAAAAACCATTGCTCCTAGAGTTGGCCTAAGTCGCAATTTACCGGAGAGCACAAAGGAAGTTTTACGAACTAACTTAGCAAAAAATCCCGCAATGAAGGGCTGGTCAGAACGCAACGGCGACCCTGAGTTTGACGCTAAACGCATTGCTGGCATCCAAGCCGCCCAACCTAAACGCGCTGAAAAAATGCGCGACCCAGAAGCACTTGCCCAGCGCAAAGCACGGTTGAAAGCTACCATGTACTCCCCAGAGTACAAAGCGAAGCGGGCGCTATGGGATACCCCAGAACACCGTGCAAAACAATCAGCAGCTAAGAAAGAATATTGGGCCAAGCGTAAATCTTCCTAAGATAGAAACACGGCACGCTCGTCAATCCGACGATTCTGTAGCCCTTTGAGAATTTTACCCCCTGCCATGCAGTATTTGAGCAGTTCTTCTGCGGCCCCCTCCATGTCACCACGCAGTACCTTCTGACGCATGGTTGAACGCTGTAATGTGCCTAGCCCCACATTGAAGGAAAATGATACCAACGCATCAAACTGTCCTTGAGTAAGAGGCACAGGACAATAAGTAGCCACGCCTTTCTCAAAGCGAGCAAGGTCTGCCCTAAGTATCGCATCGACTTCCTCCATACTGTGTTTACGCATTGCCTCTACGGGTGGTGTAAACGCATCCCGCTGGTCTATTTTTAACTTACCTTGCTCTGGAAACATGACGTGGCCGACACCCACAGTCCAAAGCTTTGCTGGGCATTTATACGGGTTTACCCTCACCCCCTCATGGTGGCGAATCATGTGTAAACACTTGTCTGAGATTTTCATTTGCCAAATGCTCTGCCACCGAAGTGGAAAGCAATTATTGATGCAAACAAAGCTTGAGTTTCTGAGTCCCACAACATCTCAGCCAATTCTGTGAACGGTACGCCACGGTTCCAGCCGTAGGCAAACAGACCCATATCTATAAACAACAACAGAAAGAAGAAGCCGTAGGTAATGACTGGCCGAACGCTGGCGCGTAGGTTCTTCATCCAAGTAGATGTACCCTCGTTTAAACTTGTGTCGTGAGCGTAGATTGCCTGCATCTCAGCTTGCTGCGCACCAATCAAAACTTGCGTGGTGTTAGCTGCGCTTTCGGTTTCCAACTGCTCTGACTTGATGTGTTCAATGCGTTCCTGAGCTTCAAAGCCTGCTTTACGCAGTTCTAGCTCACGGATGATCTGCATCTGGGCAAGGTTTAGCTCATGCTTTTTATCAGACCGGTCTTGGAAGAATTCAAGAAGCTTAGGCAATCCGCCCATTAGGAACGATATAAGGGTAGATAGTAGTGTCAGCATAGCGATCCTTTACTGTTTGCTTTTACTTAACATGGTTGCTGCAATTTCCATCATGGTTCTTGCCACTTGAATGTCGGTAGGCTCATTATCCCACCCCACCGTAATCTGGCCTACAAATCTGTTTGGGTCAGGTGGGATGCTGATTCGACAGGTGTAGCTCACGCCCTTGGCGATATACCACAAGCCCATTTCGGATTGCGCGGCTCTGTATTCCCCACAAGGTATTTCGCCAGCCATCAGCTTGACCACATCTGCATTGTTACCTGCGTTCTGTGTAAACAAGCCGACATCTAACCCATCATTAATTTTGTCCCTACCCTCTTTGGTGTAAGCGCGGTAAAGCACTCTGGTTCCAAACATGGGGTTTACTTTAAACACAGCCACAATGGTTGCGTTAGTAGTTTTTAGCAAGTGGGCGGCAGCGTCTTCTACCCTGTCCTCAACAATGCTTGGCATTTTCTTTGATTCTTTGTAAGCACCCATCAATAACTCTTGGTTCTGCCAAACAAAGTACCCAGAAAACGCAAACACCGCCATGATCAACAAAGCAAACAGTTTAAACGGGCTGTCAACATAGGACAGCACCTTGCTTAGTACATCTGCTGGCTTCTCATCACTCATAGGCCAATCATTCCAAGTAGTTTATTTACAATTTTGTCTGCCAAAGAATCAGGTAGGAACCTCAGCAAGCCAAGCACCCACCACGCGATGCAAAGCCTGACAAAGACTTTGAGAAACATATCAAATTGTTCTTGGTACTCATTCACCGACCACACCTTGATCTAGCGCACAGGTCAGAAATCTCAGTGACCCCCCAACCAACTGCGCCAACGAGCATCACAATAATAACAATGGCAACTGCCCATTCCATCTGCTCTTGCTGGGCCTCCTGCTGGCGTTTCTCTTCTTCCTTGGCCTTGCGCACCGCTACCGCATCGTCCCTGTCCATTTCAGCGGCCCTAGCCTTGATTTTGTTCCAAACATCTATGTTGCCAGTCTGCATGTAGAGCAGTTGAAGCTCGGCTTCCAACTTAGCCGTCTGCATCAGACTTGTCTCAATCTGCATTGCTAAAGCAAAATTAGACTTATTGCCAGACCGCTTGGCTTCAACCATCGCTTTGGTGGCTTGGCTCTTTGCATCAAAGAGCTTCCCAATCATGGGCGCTAAACCACCTAGATCGTTAGCTACCTTAGCGGCCTTGCGAACTAGTCCTATTGCGCTTTGCAGGCCTTCAAGAGCCGTAACCGGATCCATTACTTATGCTCCACTTTCCGCCACTCTAGGCAAACAACCTTGCGGTTGAAAACATCACCTGTCCATGTCCAACGCACACAGCGATACTCAGTTTTTGTCGTGGCCCCCTCTAGAAAGAGAACCAGTGATAGCAAAAACCAGCGCATTCATGTGCACAATTAATCGGCTGGTAAAGGCTGATTGCCCTTAGCTACCCAGTCTAAATAAGCTCGGTAATCCATGTTGTCTGCATCCATAGGAATAGACGAGATTTCACTACCTTGAATCAGAAGAACGTAGTCAATGTTGCCGGTAGGACGTGAACGGTACAGTTTGTATTGGTATTCCATTTGGCTTCCAATTAAAGGTTGGCATTAATCAAAACGAGGGCAACAACACCAAGACTAGAATGTTCTGTAGTTTGATATATATAACCAACAGAAGGATTGGTGTACTGTGCCCATGAAAACACAGCCCCACTGCCATATGGTGCGGAAACTGTAAGAGTGGGTGTAGTTCTTTTTGGGGATTTAGCTGCCCAATAAGGCACACTGACAACACTGTTATACAAAGCTACAGTTATAGCTTCGTAATAGCGGCTGCAGTTATACAGGTCCTGTTGATATAACAGATACTGGAACGGCGTTGCAGAGGTTCCTTTTTCGACCTGTACATTGGTAATTGTGAGCGTCTGGCCCGTAGATGTAATTGGAACTTGAATCCCAATTGCAAGGCCTTTTAATACGTTAGCGCCTGCGCTAGTCAGGTCAAAGGTTGCAGAATACCGAGTAAGCGTTGTAGTCACACTCACACTGACCGGCGACAGAATGGCTGTCATACCGCTACCTGTGACAGGGTTTACACCTGAAGTCGTGCTGACTGTTGGGAATGTGTTGGCAGTATTGGCGTAGGCTATGTAAACAGAAGCGGTTACGCTGGCTGATGCTAAGGCGTCAAACGAGATTGTAATGGACTGACTTTGCAGGCCGCCGCAATTAATTGATTCAATTCGCTGAGACAGTCCCATTGTGGGGGATGTACCGGCTAGTGTACCTGCGGTAATCACCATCTGGTTGCTGCTATTTACAATATAGGTTGCATTGGTTCCGCTGGTCACATTGGTAGCATACCCAATCCAGCGATCTAGTACATATTGACTGCTGGCCGTAGCGTAACTACCAAACGCAGTTTGATTGGTAAGGTAATAAGTATTCATTACCCCGTTGTCTACCCGGCTAATTGCAGAAGAAGCAACCGGGGTAGCCCATGCACCATCACCACGCCAGAATGTGCCAGAGGAGGCGCTAGTGCCACTGTTTAAATTGGTAACAGGAAGGTTGCCTGTAACGTTGGTAGCCAAATTAACAAATGTGGTTGATGTTGAGCCTGTACCGCCTGAGGTGATTGGCAACGCCGTGCCTAGCGCCAAGGTAGAAAGGTAGTCAATCTGATTGCCTACGTCAGTGCCGTTGTTGTAGACCACTGTACGCTTGCCAGCGGGTACGGAAACACCTGTCAGGCCAGACACCTTGACCGTGATGGCAAAGGAATCGTTATTGATGATGAGGTAAGGCTTTTGAATGGCGGGTACGTTTAAAGTACCTGCGGCAGACAGTGAGGCAGCGGAAATTACCAAGCACAGTGCCCGAGCATTCTGGGCTGTGTTAGCGTTGGTCAACGTCAATGTGGCAACGTTGGTTGTGAAGTCTGCGGATGTCAGGGTAGCCATACCCACAATGGCTTGCTCAATGGCCGTGCCAATGTTGGTGTTGGTGGTTCCACCCCAAGAGCCCGACTGTTCGCCCGTCGTGATCAGTTCAAATTTCAGATTAGAGTAGGTACTCGACATTTAGTATTCCTTTGGAATTATTGAAAGTTGTTGATCACAGTCCACGACGGGGCTTGTGGTGTTTCAATTAACACCCAATCAGGTGACTGCGCATCAAGTATGGTGGTCCAATTAGCATTGGTGTCCGTGGGTATCTTGAACCATCCAGTAACAACTGTATTTTCCTTCATTACAACGTTTTCGGCAACGCTTGCTAAAAATTGTGCTTGGGCGGCAATAATGTCTGCAGATGTAATGTTTTCAACGACTGAGTAAATAAAGATTGTTGAAATGATTGCGGAATCTTCGGCCAGCAGATTTTCAATAATTGACTGCAAAAATGCAGAGGAGGTCGTGTTGTCATCGGCTGAAACAACGTTTTCTGCCAAGGAAACGGTAGAGTTTGCTTGGACGCTAATTGGGTCGTCTAATGTTGAGTTTTCAGTCAGGTTCTGTGTAAACGATGAAGTCTGCGTGCTTGAGTCATCTGATGTGAAATTCTCATTGCGGGTAACAAAGAACAATCCAGCCGCTGAACTTATATCGCCTGATGTAAACGCCTCTGTAAGAGATTGTAGGAAAGCCGATGTTTGGACGCTAGAGTCCTCAGACACTAAATTCTCCGTGGCGGTCAGGGTGAACTCAGTACTCCCCACCGTGGCGAAGGGAGTCTGGGCAAAGCTGGAGAAACCAAACACGGCTATTCCTCAAGCCTACTTAGGCTCTACGTCAGACACTTCAGGCTGAACTTCTAACGCCTCTTTCAGCATCTTGAAGAACGCTTCTCTGCCCACGGCAAGCTGATCCACGTTAAATCTAGCTGAGTCCAACTTACGGTCTAAGTCGGCAACATGATTCAACAGGCCTTGCTGCTGGGGTGTCATGTCTTCAAACTTGTACTCTACGCCGTCGATTGTCACAGGGGTCTTTTTTTCGTTTCCCATGATGTTTCCTTTAATGTGCCACCAAGATCGGGTGGTGGCTTCCCGTTAAATTACGGTGCCCAAGGCAAGGGCTGTGCGGCAGGGCTGACAGGAGGATTCAAAATTGAATCGATCTGACCCTGTACACACTGCTGTGCGCTTGTGATAGCAGACTCAGGAATCCAACCAATGACAATTGCTTCTGTCAGGCTGGCGTAGGGGATGAATGCACCCTCTTGGTCAGCAGAGTTGAACTGCGTGTTGCCACCGATAGAGGCGGTGTTAGCGCCATCTACGCCTGTGACTTCCCACAAAGCATTGACCACATAGTTAGGGTCAGGCTGTTGCAGGGTGTACATCGCTTTGATTTTGGTTGTAAAAGTTGTTGCCATGATTAGGCTCCTTGGTTAAGTTGAGATTGAAGTTGTGCGACTTTCGCGGAAAGTTCTTTGACTGCATTGACTAAGTACCAAGTCAAGTTGTCGGCATCCACAGTCATAACGCCAGTAGATTCTGTTTTAACGCATTCAGGCAAGATTTGCTGAAGTTCTTGGGCAATGACGCCCAACTGCACACCTTGCTTTTGAACGGCTTGATTTTGCGGTACGTCTGTAATTTCTTCAGCTAATCGGTACTCAAAATTGCGAACTTGAATAGCATTGATTTTTTCCAAGCCAGTGTTGTTGTCAACAATGTTTTTCTTTAGGCGTTGGTCAGAAGTAACAGCCCACGTTGCACCATTGTTGCCTTGGTAGCAAGCACCCGAATTTGGTGAAATATAGGCTGTTCCAGAACCCTTACCAGTTGCTCCCGCAGTACCAATAACAATTTCATTGCTATCTCCAGCCGCTGAAGTTATTGAGGCATAACCTATTAGAGTATTTTGAGTATTGGTAGATGTGTTACCTGCTCCAAAACCTATGAATGTGTTGTATTGACCTGTTAGGTTTGCATATCCAGCTTGATAACCCATTGCAACGTTGTAACTTCCTGTGGTGTTGCGATAAAGCGCTTGAGTACCAATTGCTACGTTTTGACTACCAGAACTAATGGAGTTAAGCGATAATGTTCCAACAGCCGCGTTGTCTGTACCAGAGGAAGTTCCAGAAGTTCCGTTTGAACAAGCGTTGTAACCAATAGCAACGTTGGATGACCCTGTAAGAGTGTAACCAGCCTGAAAACCAACAGCCGTGTTGTTACTTGCTGTAACGCTAGTATTAAGGGCTTGCATCCCCACCGCCGTGTTAAAAGCGCCCGTTGTGTTTGTGCTAAGTGTGTATGCGCCAAACGCAGAATTTTGTTCGCCAGTGGTGTTGCTATACAACGATGAATAGCCTACCGCAGTAGTGTTAGATGCTGTGGTGTTGGACGTTAATGCGTAGTTACCAATAGCGACGTTTGTGCTACCTGTTGTGTTGCCAGCTAACGCACCGGGGCCCATTGCAGTGTTTTGACCACCAGTAGTATTTGAGTACAAAGGTGATGCAACAGAACCATTCCAATATGCGCCAACAGCCGTGTTTCCAACACCAGTGGTGTTTGCGGTCAAAGCAAGGGAGCCAACTGCTGTATTGCCAAGGCCAGTGGTGTTAGCATACAAAGCCGATCCACCAACTGCCGTGTTGTTTGTAGCGTTGTTGCTGTATCCAGCTTGATAACCAATAAACGTACCGCTTGTGCCTGAACTATTGTTATAAGCCGCCTGATAACCAACAGCAGTGTTGTTACCCGCATTATTGTTAAAACCAGCTTGGTAGCCAACTGCGGTGCTGTATGAAGCTGTGGTGTTATTCTGAAGTGCGCTATAACCAAAAGCAGAGTTGTAACCGCCTGTAGTATTTAAACCAAGTGTGGCATAGGATACAGAAGGAACACCACCACCAAAAGCGGCGTTATACAAACCAGTAGTGTTTTGACCTAATGCACCGGCACCCACAGTAGTAACTACGCCTGTTGTGTTATTAGTTCCCGCCGAGCTACCAACTGCCGTAACTTCACCAGTTGTGTTTGAATAACCAGCACGGTATCCCACAGTAGTTAAGTTTACACCAGTAGTGTTGGTGTATCCTGCTTGATAACCCACAGCCGTGTTAGATGATGCTGTGTTACTTACTAATGCTTGATAACCAACAGCAGTATTGTTAGATGCTGTGGTGTTTGACGAAAGAGCGCCATTACCAATAGCTACGTTACTTGCTCCAGTGGTATTGGCAAATAAAGCACCTTGCAAACCAGAATTAATGTCGTAAGAACCAATGGCTAAATTACTAATACCTGTTGTATTTTTATTTAATGCGTTAAAACCAATACCAATGTTTGAAGTACCTGTACTATTTGTAAATAAGGCGCTTGCACCTAAAGCAACGTTATATGTACCCGTGGTGTTGTTCACTAAAGCCTGAAAACCAACTGCCACAATATTGCCAGTGGTGTTGGCGTAACCAGCCTGATAACCTACAGCAACGTTGTTAGATGCTGTGGTGTTGGAGTAGAGAGCGTTAGATCCAAGAGCAGTATTGTTGTTACCAGTTGTTGTAAAGCGCAATGCAGAGCTACCAACTGAGACGTTGGCAGAGGCTACACCTGCGGCAACTTGTGAAGCGTAGCCAATAGCTACGTTGTCAGCACTTGTCGTAGACCTTGACTCTAATGCGTAAAGGCCGATAGCAATGTTGTTAGCCCCCGTTGTAACGGCTTGCAGTGTTTCAGAACCAATAGCTACGTTGCCTTCGCCCGTTGTAATTGAGTTTCCCGCCTGATAGCCCACGGCAGTGTTGTTAGAGGCTGTGGTGTTTGCGTTTAGGGCTTGCATACCAACAGCTACGTTACTATTGCCAGTGGTATTTGCCACTAAAGCGCTAGAACCCAAAGCCGCATTAAAGTAGCCGCTTGTGGTAGCAGTCATTGCAGAATTGCCAACAGCAGTGTTTTGTAAGTTACCAGTGCCATTCTGTGCGTACAAAGCTAACCGACCAACCGCTACGTTAAATGCCCCATCTATATTGGAGTACATTGCTTGGTAGCCAACAGCAGTGTTGTTAGATGCTGTGGTGTTGGCTTGGAGTGCATAGTTGCCGATAGCAATGTTTGTACTACCAGTTGTATTTGACTTTAATGCTCCCGGCCCCATTGCAGTGTTTTGACTACCAGTGGTATTTGAGAATAATGGCGACTCAATAGAGCCATTCCAGTAAGCGCCAACAGCCGTGTTTCCAGCGCCAGTGCTATTTGTATATAAAGCGCTTGAACCAAATGCTGAATTACCACCACCAGTGGTGTTACTGTATAAAGCCGCCCCACCAACTGCTGTATTGTTTGTAGCAGTGGTATTGTTGTAGCCCGCTGAATCACCAATAAATGTTCCGCTTGCGCCTGTGGTATTGTTACGCCCAGCGTTATAACCTACCGCAGTATTATTAGACGCTGTGGTGTTGGCTTGGAGTGCTAATTGACCAACAGCAACATTAAATGAGCCTGTTGTGTTTGATTGCATTACCCGTTCGCCAACTGCCGTATTTACACCAGTGGTGTTAGCTATTAAGGAGTTTCTACCAACAGCAGTAGAGGCATCAGAAGTATTTGCATAAAGAGCGTTATAACCAATAGCGGTTACAGATTCTCCTGTTGATTTTGTATATCCAGCCAAACTACCAACATAAGTATTCTGAGTACCAGTGGTATTGTTATAACCAGCTTGATAACCTACAGCAGTGTTGTTGGAGGCTGTGGTATTTTTATTTAGCGCATTGCTTCCCAACGCTACATTGTATGAACCCGTAGTGTTGTTCTCTAAAGCAAATATACCATTGGCGGTATTATCAGCGCCAGTCGTGTTCAACCGCATTGAAAAATAACCAGTGCCAGTGTTACCAGTTGCAGTTGTATTGCTAAACAACGACCATAAACCTAAAGCGGTGTTACTTGCTCCAGTTGTATTGGTTTGTAACGCCAAAGCGCCTATAGCAGTATTTCCAGCGCCTGTTGTCGTATTTTGAAGCGAACGATCTCCAACAGCAGTATTGCTATCCGCAGTGGTGCTTGCTTTACCAGCTTGGTAGCCAACATACACAAGTGAAGTACCTGTGGTGTTTGCAGTACCAGCTTGATAGCCAAGTGCTGTGTTGTTGCTTGCTGTGGTGTTGGCGACAAGTGCATTATCTCCAAAGGCTACGTTATTAGAACCCGTAGTGACTGCCTTTAACGCACCTTGACCAAAGGCGTTATTTGAACCGCCCGTTGTGTTGCTTAACAAGGCTTGGAAACCCAAGGCATTATTGTTGTATCCAGTTGTCTGAGCTTTAAGTGCTTGATAGCCAACTGCTACGCTTGCTGAACCACTTGTGTTTGATGATAACGCCGCATTACCCAAAGCGGTATTGGAAGCTACAGAACTTGCGCCCAAGCCTACTGTTACCGTATAAACAGTGAGGTCAGCGCCAGAGTACAACAGGTTTGCAGAGTCAGTCAGCAGTCCAGCAGTCGTGGCGTAAGGAACACGACCAGAAGTCAGGCTAGAGAACGTAATAGAGCCAGACGATGTAATGCCAGTCAAGCCAGTCAGAATGCCTGCATCGCTCAAGATACCAACAGAGTTCTGAATCAGTTTGCCTGTGGTGAGGTCAAACCTTGCCAGAGCATTGTCAGTTGCAGAAGCTGGGCCGTACACATCACCAGAAGCCGCTGTAGACCATGACAGAACACCAGAGCCGTCCGTAATCAGAGCCTGACCGCTTGTGCCGTCATCTGCGGGGAATGTCAGTGTGTAACTTGCACCCAACGCTGAAGGCGAACGAAGGCCAACATACTCGCCACCGGTTGTGTCTTGCAGGCGCAGAGTGCCTTGGCCGGTAATGTTGACTTGGGTAGAGCTAAGTGTTGTGCCGTCCCATGTCAGGTTAGCTGAAGCACCGAACAGGCCGCTATTGTTAAATTGGATCTGGGTGTTAGAACCAGCTGCGTTAGCAATCGTACCGGCCAGCTTGATGTAGTCTGTGCCGTTAAATACCACAGTGACTTTCTCAGCCGCCGCAATAGAAACACCAGTCTGACCAGATGCTTTAAACGTCACTGCGTAGGACGAGGCGTTGTCCACCACATAAGTCTTGCTGTAGCTTGGGCCTGTGACTACTTTTGTAGTTGTTGTGCCGGACACTTTAACAATCGCAAACTGGGCGGTAACTGTACCCGCGCCAGCCAATGTAGAAGTGATGTTAGAAGCTGAAGCGTCACCTGTGGTATTTGCCAGAGTAACTGCTCCGTCACCGGTTAGGGTCAATGTGCCCGCAATGGCGATGTTGGTGTACTGCGTAAGACCATTGTTAACGGTATCGCCCCATGTGCCAGAGAGTTCGCCCTGTACTGGAAGAGCTAAACCTAGTTGTCCCGTTGCGCCTGTAGTCATTTAAAAGCTCCTAATTCGTGTCGATTTGTGTCCAGCCCGGATCTTGGGTGTCACTCACCTGTGCCCAGCCCGGAGACTGAACGTTGTTGATATTTTGCCAGTTTGTTGATTGCGTGTCATTAACATTTTGCCACCCAGCCGATTGCTCGTTTGTAATGTTGCCCCAGTTTGCCGTCTGCTCATCATCAATAATTTCCCATAGCGGCCTGCTATTAACAATATCCGCTACTGTAGCCAATTCCGAAATATCTGCAAGGAACTGCGCCGCCGCTGAAACCGTGTCTGTTACTACTGCCGCTTCATTAATACTAGCGCCTAATTGTGCCTGAGTTGTGACATCATCTGCACCCGTAGAAGACTCATTTACAGAACTTCCAAAAGCCATTTGACCAGCTACAGACTCCGTCCCAGTTGCACTCTCAACAATAACCGCCAAGAACGTAAACGCCGCAGAATCTACATCAGCAATAGAAGCCGTTTCAGATACAGACGCTCCGTATGTTGGCGTAGAACTTACAGCATCCGCTCCCGCCGCAGTCTCAGCAACAGAAACCCCGTAGGTTGGTATAGCAGAAACCGCATCCGCCCCTGAACTAGACTCACTGACCGCCGCGCCAAACGTAGCCAAAGCACTAACGGTATCCGATCCACTAGAAGTTTCAGATACTGAGGCATTTACCTGCACCAAAGCTGATACAGCGTCTGCCCCCGTAGATGTCTCAGATACGCTAGAGCTAAACGTGGCTAAAGCGGAAATACTGTCTGCGCCTGTGGCATTTTCAGATACAGCCACCCCAAACGTAGCCAAAGCACTGATTGCATCTGCGCCTGTAGATGTCTCTGATACCGATACCCCGTAGGTCGGTATTGCACTAACCGCATCCGCGCCCGTAGAGGTTTCTGATACCGCCGCCCTAAATGTAGCTAATGCGGATACGGCATCAGCGCCGGTAGCTGTTTCACTGACACTAGCTGGAAATGTGGCCGCTGAAGAGTCGGCATCCGCCCCTGTCGCAGTTTCAGCAACACTCCGGTCATAGACTGAATTACCCCAGCCAGCCTGACCCCATGTGCCAGAACCCCAGCCGCCTTCAGCCATTTAGACCTCAAGCGGAGAGGCTGAACGTGTAGGTAACTGAAAGAATATCACCCGACACAACCGAGCGGTCGCCGGGAGAAGCAAAGTCAGCAGCAGAGAACAACGTTCCAGTAGTACCACTCTTAGCACTACCGCTAGTCAAGAACGCACCGCCAACAGTGGAAGTCGCGTTAATTGTGAACGTAGCAGGAGAAGCTGAGTTGGTCACTACAGAAGGATTAGCCGTAGTTGCCGTGGCAAACGTAGCCGCCACACGGGTTGCATTGCTGTAAGGCACAACTTCAGTCCAGCCAGCGTGGGAAGACATCGTGTCACCAGCCGCAGGCGTATTAGAAGCACCTGCACCATACAGACCAATGTACCAAGCGGTAATTTGAGCCACAGATGTTAGAGCAGTACCGGCCATGTAAGCCAGACCAGCGTTAACCACCAAGTTTTTAGACTCAGCAGACCACTTGAGCTTGCCGTCTTTGTCATGGCACTCAACGTAGTAAACGCCTGTAGCCTGCGCTTGTTCGCCCGATTTAGTGCCAGCAATAAGACCGCTAGAAACATGGTCAATGGCTTTGAGTTTTTCCGTGGTCATATTGACTCCTTAATTAGAACTGCGAATCAATGCTGCTGATGCGGTATTAGCAGGCATTGTGATGGTGAAAGTGGTTGTTGATGTCTTATCAGATCCAAAGTCCAACACGGCAATAGACTTATTACCCTGTGTAACGTTATAGATCAAAGCACATCTAGCTGTTAATGCCGCCGTCCAGGATATATTTGGGAACCCAACATAAGCTGTAAACCCAGACGAGTTAACAGTAACAGGCGTTAATATAGATCCACCAGCTGTATATCCCGTGGCCACAACTTCATTTGTAGAAGAATAGATAGTTGTTGCTTCATTTAAATCAGCGCTGGCCGTATACAAAGCAATCTTAATAACATCAGTCGTAAGATCATGAACACCTTGATACAGCTGTACTTTAAAGCTGGTAGTTTGGGTTTGAACAATGCTCATGAGACAGAAATCCTAAGTTGGCCATCACGATAAGCATCAGCACGTTGTTTTCCATCTGACAAGTTTTTATACAGAGCAATAGCCTGTACATAACGACTTTGAGCAAGAGCAACCATATCAGCCTCACCCTTCATATAGGTGTAAGCCTCGCAGATAGTTCCATACAACAATACTGAATCAAAGTTATCACCCAGCCATGTTGTGCCAGCGGTGACAATAGACTCAGGATAGTAGTTGTAATGAAGCTCTGCGTTGTAAGCGGCACTGGGCGTTGGGCCAACAATGAACGTCAACTCGTTCACATCATCTGACCGAGGGCCAAAGATTGCGTAGTGTTTAGGCTCAGACGCAAACGCAGACAAAGGATACGCTTCACGGATGAAGTTAACGTCTTTGTTAAGGAGATACAAGTAGTCGCCTTGGAAGATTACAGAGCCTGATACCGTGCCGCTGTTGGCTACCGTTAAGGTAATGGTTGTGCTGGCAATACTACGAACTTGTGCGTTAGTGCCAATCCCTGTACCTGTTACCTGCTGGCCCACAGCAATACCCGTAGTACTAGCCACAACAATTGTCTTTTGACCGGATGTTCCGGTAGCTGTTGTAGTGTTGTACGGGTATACGGCAAGGCTATATACAGACAAGAAGTCCGAAGGACACTGTAAGTACTTATTGCCGGTGGTCAATACGCCTGTCACGTTCTTTCGCAAATTAGCGGGTTGCGCAGTGTTATAGATGCGCTGCTCCGCCTGACGAATGAACACATTCATATTGTCAGTTGGGAAAGAGTTCTCGCAGTAATCGTTTACCTGCGTGACAAGCTCTGTGTAGTTCATGCCATCGGGCCTCTAGACATAAAACCTTTGGTAGCTGCACCTGCGCCACGCATTTTGATACCAGAGGTCTTAGGCTCACCACCAGAAGACTTATTGATGTTGCCTACAGTCATTTCAACTGTATCAGCACGGCTTAAGTTTTTACCAGAGCCAGGATTCTCTTTAGGAGCAACCTTCTCACCCTTCATTGTGTGCGGAGGAGCGTAGACTTTGGCATCGCCAACTTCTTTACCCATCATCATTTTGCTGTATTTAGCCATTTTAGCCTCGCTTTTGTGCTGCAATTTTTGCCAAACCACGGCCCATTTTCTTCATGTCAGCATTGGTTTTGCCAACATTACCATGTATGGGTCCAGTCTGAGTTTTTGCTTTGGGTCCGCTATTGCCCAAATTCTTGCCTTCGGTCTTGCCTTTTTTTGCGATGCCGTCTGCTGATCGTGTGTATGCCATGTTTAGCTCCTATGAAACTGTAATCGTTACTGTACCAACTTCTGCCGTTCCTACCAAGTAGTTTGGTGTTAAATATGTATCATATTCACTAGCACCACCAACTGGAAACCAACCCCATTGAATGTCCCGTGAGCCACCTGTTAAATTACCCGCCGTATTCAAACCAGCCGTCACATACGTTGTGTCTGGCCGTGGCTGATACAAAGCCTGTGGATCATTAACAGGATACATTCCCAATTGCAACTGCGGTTGATCTGGGTCCCAACAAGCATCACAAACTTTAAGCTGATAAAGCTTGGTCTTAATGACCTCCATCTTTAACTGCTTTAACTTGTAACGCTGGCCACACCGATCACATTCGGCAATAGCATATTTACCGGATGCAAACGGTGTTGTCATTAAGAACCACCACCAATAAACGCTATACGAGGCACCAGCCTCAATGTAGCCTTCTCTCTATCTTCTTGAGCCGCCAAAGCATATTGCTCTTCATAGACGCTCTTTAACATATCCAAACGAGCCTGCAACTCAGGAACCTTCATCGCAATGTAGTACGCCAACCCAGCCGCTACGGCAGGCAGGAAACGAAAATTCATGTCAGATGTCTGTACACCAGCGCCAGTGTCTTGAATACGGCGCATTCTGTAGTACACAAACTGGTAGGGCTGCGAGCCGTCTGGTGTTGGCCACACTGTAATAGCCGGCAACTGGGGCACAAACACAGCTGTACCATCAGCTTGAGCCGCCGCTGTTGTGTTGTTCTGGCCACGGAATACACCACCAAGTGTTAAACCGCTGATATAGGTGTAATAAATATCTTCTGTACCAAGACGAATAAAGCCTGATCCGGCTAATCCATCCACCGCATTAAGCGTTATTGTTGTAGCCGTGGAGGTAATAGCCCCATCAAGAACTAAATCTGTTGGATTGGTTTCACCGGACAAACGCTGAATCCACACTTGGATTGGCCGGCCTTGAACCAATTTGTTAGGAATCGTGGCATAGGTGGAAACACTAATTCTCGTGATACTTAAGTCAGCCTGAGTAGATGCGTTGTTGGCTTGCGTCCGAATCACATGATCCAGTAAATCAATCGTATCTGTAGGCAGTGCATAAGTAGCCAGACCCTGAACTAAGTTAATAGTCCCAGTCTCAATCGTCCACATATTGATGCCACGATTAGCCCACTCAATGGTCATCAGGTTGAGAGAGCGGCGAGCTGTGCGTAGGTCATAACCAGTACGCATCTCACGGCCAGCTCTCTCCCAAGCTTCTTCAGCAAGCTCAGTGAACTCAAGATTGAAGGAGCTAGTTCCTGTTGTGGTCATTTCTTAGCCGTCTTTGCAGAGTTAATAAACGCCTGTGCTGTAGGCGCACCTTTAGAACCAGGCTTACGCATTTTCTCTTTTGATCCAGCTGCGATACGTTTACGTTTGGCGTTAATGTTGGCATACAAGCCAACAGGACCGCCTTCTGCGTATTCAGTAAAGTCTGTGTCATCACGCCGTGCCTTGCGTACACCTTTGGGCATTTTTGAGGCTCTTACAGCCCCCATTCCACGACTAGCCATCATGATTTAACACATCTTTCCGCGCGTTTTGCCGCGCTGTGCAATACCATCGCCACGGCTAGAAGCAGTCATACCGCCACCGGCTTTTTTAACAACTTTCTTTTTAACTGGGGCTGAAGCACTGTCAATGTCTTGAGGTACTTTCATTCCAGCAGTAAAGATGCCTTCATTTTGCTTGCGCTCATAGTCAGCAAGTTGTTTAGCTGTAGGGCCGCCTTGACCGCCACGGCCAGCACCAGCTTTATCTCGAGCTCGGTCTTCAAGCTCAAGTTCCATATCTGTAATCCCTTTGTATGGGTAATCTACTTCAGGCATATCAACTCCTTAACACATTCCGCCGCCGCGCATTTTTACTTGCATACCTTTGGTTTTGCCGCGTTGGGCAATACCATCGGCTGCTTTAGTAAAACCACCTTTAGCAAGCTTCAAGGATGTACCCTTGCCGCCTTTATGCTCTTGAGCATCATGCTGTTTGAATGCTTTTTTGATCATGGCCTTATCTTGGGCCATATCAGACTTGCCGCCTTCAGCCATGCCGCCCTTTTTCATGCCCATCATTTGCTTGCGATCAAGCATCATGTCAGCTTTAGAGCCTTCACGCATACCGCGCTTTTCCATGTCTTTGCCTGATTTCTCAAACATCTTCATCTTTGAATTCATCATTTCGCCACCTTTAGAAAATTTCTTGCCTTTATCGGCATTTACAAAATCTTTGCCCACAGACATGGGCACTCCTACTTTCTTGGCGAACGATGGCGAATGTGCAATCGCTTCCATGAAATTGTGCTGTTTCTTACTTACGCTTGGCATTACACCATCCTCCCGCGAGTTTTTCCACGCTGGGCAATACCATCTGCGCGTTTGGATGCAGAAGTTTTGCCACCTTTAGAAAAATTCTTAGTCCATGAAAGTCCAGGAGTATTACCAACTCTAGCAGGAGCAACATTACCACCAGCTAAAGGTACGCTCAATTTATTTCGTAAACTATCAGTGTCGGATTTTGGCAAATTTTTAATCAACGGACGCTCAGCAACAGCCTGTGGAGTGACGTCACCAGTTTTGTTAAAACCCAAGTCATCTGAAAAATCATAATCATCGTTCATGATTAATTATCTCCCTTGACGAATAAGCTGGTCAATTTTTTCTTCCAGCTTGTTAAAGCGCTGGTCAATGTGACTTGTAATGCGGTCAATTTCTGCTTGAGTAACGTTATCACGGGCAACCTCCTCACGGGTTTTGTTGAGCAATATGGTAATCCGAGCCAGCTCCCTGAACTTCTCATTCATCATGTACCCTAACAGCGATATTAACAATGTTAATATGGCCGACCAAACAATGTTCAAATCTAGCATTTCCACTTCCTCAATGCTTTATTGATGCGTGAGTCTGGATCTTTTGCCGTTTTTTCGCTGGTTAACTTCTTCTTCATGCCGCCCATCCTCGCACAGAATGAGTCTTTGCGAGAGCCTCCTTCCGGCTGGGGAGGTTTCAAATTCATGCCTTGCTTTTTTGCGGAGGCGCGTCCCTTGGCATTCAAGCCACCAGTCGGACTTTTTCCTTCTTTCCTTTGCCATGCTGGACTCTTAGCCATTTGCTACTTTCAGTTTGGACTTACGAACCATCTCTAACAATGGAATAACAACTTCTTCTCTAAAGTTGTTTTCAAACGTATCCGTTCCAACGTGCGGCAAACTAATGTCCACATCAATGTAAATTTTGTATCCGTGCTCGCGAGCTCTGTCGCAGAACAAGTAATCTTCGCCTACATACTTTCCGTCTTTTAACGCAAAGTCAAACAGCGCGGTGATCTGTTCACCCTTGAATTCATACGTCCAGTCTGAATGGGCTTTTACCATATCTTCTAAGACATGACGCTGGATCAACATGAACCCAGTTCCTACACGCTCTACGCGCATGAGAGAGCCATCAAACTCTAGGTCTTGGTTCTCATCAAAATAGAGATCGGCAAAGAAGTAACGGTCTTTTGCTCTACGTGGGTAGGCTCCAGCCGTAATGTCTTTGCCGGAGCTCTGGGCCATCAGGCGGAGAACGTCATCTGCCGTGGCAATTACATCGGAATCAATAAACAGCAGTTCTGTGCAATCTGACTTAAGGAACTCATGCACCAATTGGTTTCTAGCCATAGTGATAATTGAGCACCCAGACACATCGCCCATATTGATGGCAATACCATGCTGTACAGCTTTGGGCATTAACGCCGCAATGTTGTACGCAAGCTTAATATTGATCTTGCCATCATAGGCTGGGATAGCTATGAATAGCTTACGCCCAGACAGAACCGCTTGTTTTGCTTCAGCCATAATAAATTTGTATTGAATCCATATTGGAAAGTTCTGCATATACCGATGTATTTGCACGTATTCCTTCACCCGGAATAGTCGGCGTATTACTAAAATAATCGCCAGCAAAACTTTCGTAGGTAAGAATCCACCGACCAACTGCATATACAGCCGCAGTACTTGTAATGGTACGTGAGTTAATATCGGTTAGCGTAAAGGTATCTGCGCCCGTTCTAGTGATAATATATGTGCCGTCAGTAGCTGAAACACCAGAACCATTTGCTACAAAATGAATACCAATACTCGTGCCGGTAGTAAGTCCATGAGCAACTTTAGTTACTGTTACGGTATTGCCACTTTGAGCATACGTTACGCTTGATGATACGGGAACGCTTGAAGCATCGAATAAAATTACATATCCAGCAGAAGCTCCACCTGTAAAAGACATTCCTTTAACCCGTGTACCGTAATTTACAAGATACCCGCTAGAATTTAAATGCGCCTGTTTTACGTCATATTGCATTGTCATAATCAATCTCCTTTAAAAACGGGGCCAAAGCCCCTTGGGTTGATTAGGAGTTAGCAAATGGTGTGGCAACAGTACCTGTACCAAGCACCGTGCCAGTAACCATGTATTTGTTAGCCGCGATTGCAAAAATCTGCACCCATGAGCCAGCAACACC
>Ga0209087_1000006_pt1 | contig 151507 bp, 205 predicted proteins | sample S_130805_EF_Meta_FD_187321 | JGI IMG/M metagenome (GOLD analysis project Ga0209087, IMG submission 187321) | Freshwater microbial communities from Lake Simoncouche, Canada to study carbon cycling - S_130805_EF_MetaG (SPAdes) (version 2) | ecosystem: Environmental > Aquatic > Freshwater > Lake ... | reverse complement strand
CTTATTTGATGTACCAACGCCATAACGATTGATGTCAGCCGAAAGTAAAGAAATTCCAGGAGCCTTAACTTGATCTATTCTAAAAGTTTGTATTCTAGAAAGTTGGTTTAATGTTCTAAACCCTGTGGAATTAGCCAAAGAAGTACTGAATAGCACTTTCGGAGGGCTAATGAAAACTTGATATTGATTATTTTTTAAATAACCAAAATCTTCTATATTTGCTTTTAGAGCGTTTATGTTAAAAGGCATTTTTATTCCTAATAAGGTGGCGAACCAGCGTATTTTTTATCTGGGTTTACTTTCCATTTTTGAAGCGGCATTGAAACGACTTTTTCCCAATCAGTAGGTTCAACGTAATGAAAAGAGCTTCTAACGTGTTCAAATAGATATCTCTTTACACAAGCTTTCGCTCCTGGGAATTGATTAGCATATTTTCTCAATAGGTCATAAGATAAATTAAACTTAACGGTGTCTTCTACTCTATCATTACCAGCAATATTTATCAATGCATTTAACAGTTGAACTCTTGCTCCTGGGGGCAAGTAGTGTAAGTTTATACCAAGGAAACCGTCGGGGTAAGGTTGTACTGGGATTACCAAAGGAAACATATCATAAAACGGTAACGTATCTTTATGCTTTGGGTCGTAAACGTAAATATACATTTTTCCAACTTGAGGCGATGCGTATTTTTTAAAAAGTTTCGATGGGTCTTTCTTAACAACATCGGTGATCTTATTTTTATACCATTCTTCAGATTGTTTAGACGACGAAATTAGATCTTTTCCGGCGTTCTGTAAGTTCGTTAAAAAATCAGATAATGCCATTAGTATTTGATCCCAAGTTCTTTTTCGGTAAAAATATGAAACGCCCAGCCTCTGTCTTTACAATATTCAGAAGCTGCTTTCCATTTGGCTTCGTTAATGCCCCAAGTCGTTACTTCCGTAATATATCGTTTAGTCGGCTTTTCTTGCCTAGCAGGTGGCTTGGTTTGAGAAGCTGGTTTTACTTCAATTAAGGCAGTTTCTTTTTTGCCTTCTTTATTTATTTTTGTAACAATAAAATCGGGGAAATAACGATGTATCTTACCGTCTATAGGCGAACGATATAGTATTATGATTTCTTCCGACCCCCAACTTACGATTTCTTTCGTATGATCTAAATACATCATGAGTTTGAATTCCCAACCAGATCTATAATAGATCTCTGTCGGGTTGCCCTTGTATTTTTCAGGGTTTTTGGGTTTGAACTTGCCTTTATTATATTTTGCCATTTTTTCATATAAATAGAAATTATAAGATATTTAGCCACGAATTATGGGACTTCAATGCCTTTAATACCAATAACAGCATATAGAAATAATGCTAAATTCCCAACTCCTCCGAGAAAAACTTTTGACACTCTAAGTTTTCCTAATGACTTAGTAGCAAGAGATAGAGGGTTTTTTACGGAAATTGAATTTGCCAATTATACAACTGGCATTCAAGGAGCTGGGGGTTTAGGCGGAAATCGTGGCCCAAGAGGAAATGCTCTACTTCCTTCTGGAAATGGTATAAGATTACCATTACCGAAAAAGATAAACGATGCAACAACCTTATCTTGGAATGAAATTAGTGCGACGCAACAAGCAGCTTCTTTAGTTGGGAACGTACCAAGAGCAGCCGAAATATCGACCGCTATTTCTATCGGTGGTCCTATAATTGGCGCAGCATTAAACCCATTCCAATTTATGCAGTTCAAACAGCCAAACTTTAAAGAGTTTACGTTTTCTTGGACATTAGCACCACATACGCCTCAAGAATCAGAAACTCTTAATAATATAATCAACGCATGTAGAAAATCTTCTTTACCTACAAATATGGGCGGTTTATATTTAAAGTATCCTGATATTGTAAGGATACGAATGTTGCCAGATGAAATGGGAATGCAATTTAAAAATTGTGCTATCATTTCAGTTCAAGTTGATTTTACAGGGGCTGGTAATCCTTCGTTTTTTAGAGGAACAAATCGTCCAACAGTTATAAATTTAACATTACAACTTAAAGAAATTCAGCTTTGGGATCAAACTGACTATACTGGAGAAATTATCACCACAGGTCAAGCTGGTAGAAATATAGCAGCTGCATTTGTGGCGGCTGGACCAATTATCGGAAATGCCATAAGAAACTCTACTGGTGGTTTAGGATAAGGGACTAATATGACCGAAAGATATTTCGAAAAATTCCCAACCATAAGTTATAACAATTCTACTGTTGTAGATATTACTAAGAGAACAACTCTTTTAGATAAAGTCTATAACAATCCGTTTGTATTTTATCCTTATGAAATTTCTAGTTATGAAAGAGCAGATCAATTAAGCTCTAGATATTATGAAGATCCGTTTCAAAGTTGGATAATTTATTTCGCGAATAGAATAACAGATCCGTATTACGAATGGTATCTTAGCGAAACAGAATTCGTAAATTTTGTAACTAAGAAATATGGCTCTTACGAATCTGCTATTAATAAAATTAAATATTATAGAAACGATTGGGTTAATAGAGAAGACATCAGCGTAAGTGCTTTTAACGCATTGCCTGCAGAAAATAAAAAATATTGGGAGCCTAACTTAGGGGCGACTAATTCTATCGTTTCTTATAAAAGATCTCAAAAAGATTGGATAGCTAATACAAATAAGATTATATCTTATGAAGTGTCCGATACAGATTTTATAAAAGACGAAATTTGCGATATCGTTTTTGATAGTTCTAATACTGGAAAGGGTCAAGTAGTTTCCGTTTCAAATAGTGCTGTTTATATACAGCATGTTTACGGAACTTACTATACTAGTAATACGGTTTCAATTAAAGCAGGGAGTTATGTTTACGGCACCGAAAGCGGAACGAATACGATATTCACTTCTGTTTCTTCTGTAGCTAGTAACATTCAAGACGGCGAATACATATATTGGTCTCCTGTAACATATTATGAGTATGAAAGCGAAAAGAATGAATATAACAAAACTTTAAGAACTTTAGATAAAGATTACGCTCAAACGATTTCTGATAATCTCAGAGATTATATGAAAGTTTAAAATGTCAGTTGGTGATATCAAAATCTCATCGTTAAAAATCGGTAAAATAGATTTACTTGATCCTAGACAAGCACAGTATGCTGGGTTTAATGTTTATGAAGACATTTTAAACCCACTTGGTGTTTTGGCTGATATTCGAGTTATCGATGCGCAAGATGCTTTAGGTAAAAATAAATTAAACGGTTCCTATGACCAAGACGTTGATATATCTTTTGGGTTAGTTGATAGCGGTTCTAAAGCTTCGTTTAAATTAAAAATGATGCAAAATAAAAACGTCGACGATCAGTCTGAAAGACCTGGTGGTGGTAGTTCTGGTCACTTTAAGCAATATGATATTAGATGTTGTTCGGCAGAACTTTTGAATTCCCAAGGAAATTTCGTTCAAAAAAGTTATGATGATTTAACTAGTAATATGATTAAAGATATTTTGAAAAACAATTTCAAAACTAATAAAACAATTGATCTAGAAGCAACCAGTGGTAAAAGAAGAATCGTTTTCAGTAACGAACACCCTATTAAAGCTCTTAGAAAATTAAGCTCGGAACACGTTTCTAATGAAAATAAATCATCAGCGTTTGTTTGTTTTCAACAATCGACGGGTACTGATACGAAATATGTTTTTTCTACTTTCGAAAAACTATTCAAACAATCGCCAGTTGTGACCTTGAAACAATCCCCTAGTTTAAACTATGGTGATATTTCTGATTCGGAAAAACAAAACTCTATAATTTGGATAAAAGTTTCGGATTCGTTTTTTACTCCTGCTAGATCTACAACGAAGGCTCAACAGCTTTCTTATAACCCAACTTTTGGAAAAACAGATCAAGTAAATCAGAAAAAAACACAATTTACGACAGCAGATAAAACTCAAACTTTTTCTAGTCCTCCGAGCTCGGCAAAGGCAGTTCCTGTAGTAACAATGAAGGATGCTGCTAATGATAAAACTACAACAAATGTAGCTGAAGCTAGAAAAAATAGAATTGATTATTTGTCTCATATCGCTCAAAATCATGCATTATTAGAAGTTCCTGGAAACCCTTCTATTAAATTAGGTTCTATGATTGAATTAAACGTTCCTAATAAATCGGACCCCTCTAGCGGTAGTAATGGTGGCGAAAAACAATTTAATGGAAAAGCTCTTGTTGTTTCAATTAGGCATAAAATAAAACCTCTTGGACAAACTCCAAGATATACAATGATTCTTGGAGTTATAAAAGGCTCTTATAAAGAAGGTGGTGGTGAGAATGGCTAAATTTTATTTTGCTGAAGTTAGAGATATTAAAGATCCTCTAAAGTCAGGTAGAGTTAAAATTAGAAAATATAATTATGAAAACGATGAACAAAATATTAAAGATGATCATTTGCCATGGGCTTTGCCACTTCAGCCAGTTACTTCGGCTGCTACAGGTAAAGTAGGAATAACACCTCATGGTCTATTAGTAGGCTCTAGAGTTGTTATAGCTTATATGGACGATGATATTGCTGAACAATATCCAATTATCATGGGTTCGTTTTCACGTGGCGCATTACCTAAGGGATAATTATGGCTGTAGATAATAGCAATCAACCAGATTCAATTTCAGAAAAAAAAGCAGGTTCAGAAGGAGTTGATTCACCAGCTGGTGGTAAAACTGGCGATTCTAAAAGATCGCCCCATAATACAAAAGTTGGCGGAAAACCTCTCAATACAGAAAAAGCAAAATACGCTGATAGTAAATCAGTAACTGTTGAAAACGGAACTGGTCCGAAAGCTTTAGAAACTGCCGTTCAAAAATTTGTACCAAAAGCGGATTTTCCTACAACTGCATCTGCTCCTCCTGGAGTCGATTTAGCTTCTATAATAGCTCAAGTAGATCCTTCTGGTAAAGCACAAGTTTTTGCTGGAATGGTTAAAAACTTTGCTATAATTAAAATGTTGATGGCTTTGGCTGGTGGTTCTAAAGGTGGCGCAACTATGGGCCAAACTCAAAAGAACACAGTTACAGACGCTTTTTCAGAAGCTCTTTGTATCCTTTGTAACAGAACGAGCTACGTTCAGGTTTTAACAGCTTTGAATATAGCACTCGCAGGTAATGCTATTAATTCTATATCTTCGGATTATCAAGAAATTGTTAAGAACGGAATAGCAAAACTTGTCGAAAAAGCTTTGATATTTGGCGAAAATAACATTCCTGTTAAACCAACTCCTTTAGTTTTTTATGTTGAAAAAACATATACGGATGTTGTTCTTTATGATCTTATAACAGATTTGCCAGATCTATCAACTAAAAATTATTACAATTTAGGAGAAGATCCTTATATTGGTTATATGCATTATACGACTCCAGAAAGTCAGATAGCATTAGTAAGAAGAACATCTTATGACTACCCATATTCTAATGCAGAAGCAGAATGTCTAGCGATAGCCGAAAAAGGTATAGCTGATGATTTATATCCTTATATTATAAACAGTCCTTTAACAGGTTTACCGACATTAACTGCTTCTATTTTAAATTTAATTTTAGAAGATAATAAAGTTAAACATGAAAACAACGGTATGGAAAGAGTCGTTGGTAAAGGTAGTAGCATAAACTTAATGGCTTTAGCTCCTTCTATCCTAGGAGCGGTTGGAAGTGCAGTAAGTTTAGCGTCTTCGCTTTATATTCCAGATTCTGTTTTAGGTGGTAGTGTAAGTGCTTCGATAACTAATTTTACAAAAAATGCTGCAATGGTAAGTTTGATGGGCGGTTACGCAGGAAGTGCATTAAAATTACCTTCGGCGCTTGCTGGTTTAGGTGGTCTTGGTTCTTTAGCAGGAGCTCTTGGTGGGATGGGAATTTCTATTCCAGGTGCAATTTCTACATTAGGAGGTTCTTCGAATTTGTTAAATAGTATTAATAGCTTTGGTGCAGTTTCTGCTATAACAGGCGCTCTTGCATCCAACGCTGATATTTCTGATAAACTATTATCAGCTGGTGTTTCTTTATCTGCTATGGCTTTAGCGGCACAAGGTACATCAGTTGCTAAAAGTAATATAACAAATGCAATGGCTATCGGTGGAGCTTCTACCTTAGCTCTTGGTGCTACTACTTCCTTACTTGAGAATATAGGTGTTTAATGGCTTTTGCTGATCCAAATTCAGCCGCTTTAGCAGCAGGTGCAAAACCTGGAGATACTGTCACGATTGGTGATGGTCAGCCTTTCGTCGTTCAAGCTGCTTCAGCAGTTTCTGATTTAGCAGCTGGAGCTGCTGCTGCTTTAGGTTTAACTGGATTTGGTTCTGTTGGAGGAGCTGCAGCCGCTGCTGCAGGCGCAAGTCAGCCTCCAAATAAAAAAATGCCTCCTTCTGCTGCTCAAACAAAAGAGCCAGAACACCCAGTTTATCTTTATATGGAAGCTGATACGAATGGTAAAATAAAGTCTGTTCACAGAAATCCAAATAAGCCAAGTGACTCGTTTGAATCAGAAGTTAACCACGACGGAAGTTTTAAAACTAAAGAAGTTTCCGATGGTTATCAGGGTATGGAAACTTCTCATACTCATAATGAAAGAAAAAATGCTGGAAGCTCTAGCAAAAATACAGACGGCAACGTCGACGAAAGTAACCAGTCTACAAAAAATGAAAATACAAAAGGCGATAAAGGATCGGCTTCTGGCGGAACAAAATATGAAGGATCTACGAAAGTAGTTGGCGGGGCGTCAGAAGGTAAAGTTGAAGTTGTTCCTGGCGGTAAAACTTTTGCATCTAAAGAAGGCGATAGTGTAACAAGTTTAAAAGGCGACCAACATACATCGATAACTGGCGATAAAGTTGATGCTATCGTTGGTAATAAGATGAATATTGTTAAGGGCGAGTTTGGAATAAACGTACAAGGTGGTGGTAATTTCGATCTTAAAGTTGATTCTGGTAAACTTCAGTTATCTAGCGCCAACGAATTAACTGTTAAAAGTACAACAAAAATAACTCTAGCTGTTGGAAATAATAAGATAGTAATTAGCCCAGCTGGTATTTCTATAACAACAAAAACTGGTCCAATCGTACTATATTCAGAAACAGACGAAGTACTCATTGGTTCGAAAAAAGATACAATTATCAAATCTTATAATGGAGATGTGGCAGCGTTTGCCGAAAATGGTTCTGTTATTACCATTGCAGGAAACGGTACAAAGGTTCAGAACGGTGGTATAAACGCACCTCCAACTACTTTCAAATAAGGCAAATAAATGGCAACAGAATTAACAAGAGCAGATGCATTAGGAACAGCTACTAGCAAAAGAACAGAATACTTTTCTGACTTCTTGAACAGTTTTGCTAAAACTCCTTTTGGCAATCAACTTGGTCGTATTACAAACGAACAAGCTGTTAACCAGTCGCTTAGAAATCTTATTTTAACAAATTTAGGGGAGCGTCCGTTTCAACCTTATATTGGTTCTAATATAAGAGATATGTTATTTGAAATGAACGACGACACTTCGTTAACTAAAGCTGAATATTACATACAAACTGTTATAGAAAATAACGAACCAAGAGTAAATTTACAAAGCGTTTCTGTTGATAGCGGAGCTAACTTTTTATCTTCGGCTCAAGTAGTTGGTAATGAATTCGCTACTTCAAAAAGTTTCGGTAGCGAAGAAAATTCTATTCGAATTACAATCGTCTACAATTTAATAAATAATCCAGCACCTATAACTCTTACAATTCTTTTAAAAAGAGTACGATAAATGGCTAATAGCTCTTTAGATTTAAGTTCACTAGATTTCGATTCGCTAAAAGGAAATTTAAAAACATTCCTTTCGACCCAGTTTGTTTTTAGAGATTACAATTTTGATGGTTCTAACATCAACGTTCTATTAGACGTTCTTAGTTATAACTCTTATTTGAATTCTTTCTATCTTAACATGGTTGCTTCTGAAATGTTTCTTGATTCGGCTCAGAAGTACGAGTCGGTCATTTCACACGCTAAAGAGCTCAATTATCTTCCACAATCTGCTCGTTCTTCAGAAGCTCAAATTTCCTTTACGTTTGACACAACTGGTATTTCTGGCGAACTTACATTAGAAAAAGGTACACAATTTTCTGGGTACAATTCTAACGGAACATATACATTCATAACTGATTTAGAAACAAGCTACACTTCTGCTAATAGCACTTTTTCAATAAATGGTTTGAAAATTTACGAAGGTAGTGCCTTTCAAGATTCGTTTCTTGTAGATTATACTATCGAAAATCAAAGGTTCCTAATATCGAATAAAAACGTAGATATTAATAGCTTGGTTATCAACGTCATTGAAAACAATGGTTCGACTAATACTGTTTTCCAAAAAGCAGAAAACTTATTTGGCCTATCAGCTTTATCAGAAGTATACTTCCTTCAAGGTGCAGAAAATAACCAATATGAAGTAGTTTTCGGCGATGGTCTTTTCGGAAGAAAACCACTAAATGCTGCAACTATTTTGGTTAACTATCGAGTTACAAACGGTTCTGATGCTCTTGGTGTTGACAACTTTACACTAGTTACAGATGTTGGTACATTAAATGGCGGTATTGCTACAGAATCCGTAATTACAGTTGATGCTATAGCAACAAGTGGCGCTAATCAGGAAAGCATCGACTCAATTAGATTTTCTGCCCCTCGTTATTTTGCAACTCAGCAAAGAGCAGTTGCTTCTGATGATTATTCTTCGCTCGTCTTATCTCAGTTCGGTAATCAAATTGATGACGTTAATGTTTACGGTGGCGAACTTTTAGAACCAAAACAATATGGTAAAGTTGTTATTGCTGTTAAGCAAACAGGCGGCACTATAGTTCCTGATTATTTAAAAACAGAAATTACAAATTATTTAACAAATTACATCGCCCTTCCGAATAGAGTTTCTGTAGTTGATCCGGATTATTTTTATGTTGGTTTAGAAACAACGGTTCAATATGATAAAAACGCTACTACAAAGTTACAGCAAGATATCGTAAGCGTTGTAAGAACTGCAATTAATAAGTTCGCTACAGCTAATATAGGTAAATTTGGTTCCGATTTTAGATACAGTAAAATTGTAGCTTACATCGATAATTCTGATGCGAGTATAACAAGTAACGATACTCATCTTCAAATCATTAAAAGACTTACACCTAAAATTAACACTGCCGAATCTTATGTTGTTGATTTTAACAACGGTAGCGAATACGATCAGGTTTATGCTGGGGCACCGCCATTAAACCCAATTTTACGTTCTTCAAGTTTTTCTTATACTTCTACTGATGGCACGGCTTACAGTATCTGTAATATACAGGACGATGGTTTCGGCAATTTAATTCTTTATACATACATTAATAACAGATATACGATATTGAGTAGTAATATCGGTACGATTGACTATGTTACAGGTTTAGTTAAAATCAATAATCTTAAGGTTACAGATTACACTAACTATATTTCATTATATTATTTGCCAAATAATAAAGATATTATCATGTCTAAAGACAAAATTCTTCTATTAGAATTGAGCGATGTAACAGTAACAGCAATAGAAACTGTAAAGTAAAATGGACTTTAGAATAGAAAAAACAATATCGAATTTTATTGAAAATCAGTTCCCTCAATTCTACCAAGAAGAGGGCGAGAACTTCATATTGTTCACTAAAGCATATTACGAATGGGCAGAAAGCCAAACTCAATTAAGAGATTCAGCTAACAACGTTATTGTTAATAGTGTTAATTCTCCACTATTGCCTCCATTATATCAAGCTAGATCTATATTAGAATATAGAGATATCGATAATACCCTAGAAAATTTCCTAGAGTTTTTTCAAAAGAAATATTTGTATGGCATTCCTTTTAATATTATTGCTAATAAGAGATTTCTCTTAAAACACATCCTTGACGTTTATCGTTCTAAGGGTACTATTCAATGTTATAAACTTTTATTTAAATTAATTTATAACGAAGATATTGACGTTTATCTTCCTGGTAAAGATATGCTTCGTGTTTCGGATGGTACTTGGATAGAACCAAGATATTTAGAAGTTACTAAAAATAGCAATTTATCTTCGTTGGTTGGAAAACAAATCGTTGGCGTTTCGAGTAAAACAACAGCTGTTGTTGAAAATTATATTCAAGAAGCCTTCAATAGAGACATATTAAACATAATTTATCTTTCTAACATTTCACCACGTGGTGGTGATTTCAATCCAGGTGAAAAGATTGTAGTAGTTGGTAATATCGGAAATACAGCTGCAGTAACTTCTGCGCCAACTGTAGTTGGTTCTTTACAAGAATTAACAATTGTTAGCGGTGGTCAAAATTATGCTGTTGGTGACGTTGTTAAAATTGCCCATAACGATGTTTCAAACGGTCAAAATATATCATTTGGCGTTAATGGTCTGTTAAAAATTACTGAACTTTCAAGAGGGTTTGGTTCGTTTAACTTTGACGTTGTAAAAGGTGGTTTCGGTTATATGTCGAACGCTGCAACGTTCGTTTATAAAAATAGCGCTAACGGTCAAGGAGCTTCTTTTCAATTAGCTCCCGTTTCTAATACACAAACGGTAGAATATAATACAGATATTATTTGCGACTATTCTAATTTAGCAATCAATGCGGCTTCTTATGGGTTTCCTGGTAATACATCAGCTAATCAGTCTTCTAACATCGGAATAGCTTTTTCGTATACGAATAATGTTTTCGGAACAATTTTAAATTTAACTAATATTAGAACTGGTAACGGTTATACTCAACCAGCAAACGTTTTCGTTAGATCTTGTCAATATTCGAAAGCTCTTCCTGGTAACGTATCTTATAATTCTACTTCTAATACAATTACTGGTACTAATACTATATTTAATTGGATTTATTCAAATGGCGACGTAATTCAACTTAAAGCTAATTCGAGCCTTAGTTCTTCAATAGAATTAGCAGTAATTAAACAAGTCGTTAGTAATACTAGCATAATTCTTTATGGACCGCCGTCTAAAAATTCAACATCATCAGCTCAATATAGAGCAGCTCCTGTAATTTTACCTTCTAATTTCGCTTTATACGAACCATTAATGTATAGAGCAGATGGTACTATTAATGGTATTAATGAAGAGATTGACGCACCTGTAAATTCTGGTAATAATATTGCTAGTAAAGCTATTGCAGTCGACTCTGGTAAGGGTTATATAGAAGGCGAGCTTGTAAAAGCTTACTTGTATGGTGGTATTTCAAATAATATATCTGTTATAAATCCAGGAACAAACTATTCAAATGGCGATGCTGTAATTTTCGCTGGCGGTGGCGCTGCTACGGTTGCTGACGGTTTCGTTTCTACGAATAGTTCTGGTGCAATTACAAACGTAACGTTAACTTATGTTGGTTCTGGTTATACAGACGTTCCTGTAACTAGAATTAGAAGTGCTAACGGATCCGGAGCAGTGCTTTCTGTTTCGATAACAGAATTTAATACAACAAGTGAAATTATCGGAAGAGTTAAAAAAACTGGTGTTGGATTAGGACGTGGTTACTGGTCAACAACTCGAGGTTTTTTAAATTCAGACAAGTATATTCAAGATAGTTATTACTATCAAGATTTTTCTTATGAAATTAGAGTTGCCGAAGTATTGGCTAAATATAAGGAAATCCTTTATAATACATTCCACACTTCTGGTTCAGAATTATTTGGAAAGTTCAGTTTAATTAACACTCAAGCTTCATTGATGGAAGTTTTAGCTGAACAAACCATTTATAATTTTTCATCAGATTTTGATAATCTAACGGCAGATAATGCTGAATTTACAGCTGATTTGGATGATAGTTATTTTGTCTAATTTAAGTTGATAAATATCATTTCCATTAGGAGAAAAAAAGTTGTCAAAGCAAACTGTTAACATAGGAACATTACCAAACGATGGCACTGGCGACCCGCTACGTACTGCGTTTGATAAAATTAATAGCAATTTTACTGAGCTTTATGCTAATGCATTTATCAGTAATACCGTTACTGTTGGTAACAGTTCTGTTAACGCTACGGTAAACTCGACTTCTTTTTCTGGTAGAGCAAATAATACACTATACGTTGGTTCGGTAGCTGCCGCTAACGTGGTTTCAAATGCACAACTATCAGCTAATCTTGTAAATTATGTTTCAAACGCACAGCTAACAAGTAATCTTGTAAATTATGTTTCAAACGCACAATTAACAAGCAATCTTTCCAGTTATCAAACTACTGCTGGTTTATCTGGTAACGTTGCTGCTCTTACTGCTAATAATACATCGTTCGTTGGGACCGTTTCGGCTGCTAATGTCGTTTCAAATGCACAACTATCTGGTAATCTTGCTAGCTATGTAACATCGTTTAACCTATCGAATAATCTTGCAAACTATTCTACAATATCTGATCCAGCATTTACTGGTAAAATTACAGTAAATACTTTTATTACAGTAGGTAATACAAGTCAAAATCTTGTTATCAATTCTACTTCCCTTGCTGTTAACGGTTCTTTAGTAGCCAATTCAACATATTTTTCTGGTCAAGCTCTTACTGCTAACAGTTCAACATATGCCAATAGTTCAGCTACAAACACGTTTACTGTTGGTACTGCGGCATATCATGTCGCTAACGGTAATTTTGGTATCGGTAACACTGCTCCAGGTCAAAAGTTAGTTGTTGCTGGTACTATCGAATCGACTACTGGTGGTGTTAAGTTTCCTGATGGTTCGACACAAACAGTTGCTGCACTTAGTGGGTTTTCTAACTGGCAAGTATTTACTGCTAACGGAACGTTTACAATACCAGCTGGCATAACAAAAGTTAAAGTCACAGTTGTTGGTGGTGGTGGTGGCGGCGGCTACAGTGGCGCTAATGAGCAGGCATCGGCAGGCGGCGGTGGTGGCGGGGCGGCCATTAAAATAATTACTGGCCTTACTCCAGGAGCAACAGTTTCCGTTACGGTTGGCGCTGGCGGTGCTGCTGGCACATCTGGTGCTGGTGGGACAGGTGGAACATCATCATTTGGTGCGTATTGCTCTGCAACGGGTGGTGGTGGTGGGGGCCAGTCTACCAGCTATTTTGCCAATGGTGGCGCAGGTGGCATTGGGTCAGGTGGCGATCTAAACATTGGCGGTGGTGGTGGCGGTAGCTCCATCAGCTATGTAAGAAATTTGGGCGGTGCAGGCGGTAGCAGCATTTTGGGAGGGGGTGCTGCTGGCTCTGCTACTACGGGGGCGGTGGCGTTTACCGGCGTTGCGGGTCAAGCCTATGGCGGCGGCGGCGGCGGCGGGAACAACTCAAATGGTGGCGCTGGCGCAACTGGTGTTGTGATTGTGGAGTACTAAAATGAAAGCATTAATTTCACCTCAAGAAATCGTATATAACTGTGATAATTCGACTGGCGTTAGAATAGCACAGGTTGATGAAGACGGTTTTGACATTGCAGAACCATTATTTTGGGTTACTTGTAATAACAGTATAGTTGCGGATAAATATTATTATTCTAATGGTCAAATTCAAATTATTCCTACGCCACCAACTTTAGAATCAAACACTTAAAACTGATTAGAGGATATTAGGAATAAAATGGGTAAGATACTTCCTTCGTATAAAAAAGCTATCTATGATGAAATCGTTGACAATATTGCAGCGAATACATCTAATTATTATGCTTTTGGCGCAAATCCTGTTTCTCAAAACGCAGTTCCATCTTTAACAAATGACGATTATTCTACTAGTTTTACTAACGACTGGCAAATGTTGTTTGGTAAAAAATTAACTAGTAGTAACATTTTACCAATGATTTCGAGAAATTTATGGACTTCAAACACTCTATATGAGCGTTATGATAACACATCAAATACACTTTATACAAATAATATTTTTTATGCTATAACAGAACCTGCTACAACAGGCGGTAGTTATCTAGTTTATAAGTGTATTGATAATGCAAATAATTCTAAATCTACTGTTAAACCGTCTTCGATCGGAACGCCAACACAAACGACTACGTTTACTACAGGCGATGGTTATAAGTGGAGATACATAACATCTATTTCTGGTGGTAACTACGATTCTTTTGCGACAGGCGAATATGTTCCTGTTTACCCAAACTCCTCTATCGTTTCTTCTGCTTTAAATAATTCTGGCGTTGAAGTTGTTATGATTTCGAATTCTGGTTCTGGGTATTCAGCTTATTCTAATGGAACTATTAAAAGTAATCCAAATACAACATTAATTGAAATTGAATCTACATCTTCAATTGATAACGATTTTTATACGAAAAGTGCTATCTATATCTATAATGTTGGTTATACTACTTCGCAATTATTTACTGTTTCTTCTTACGTTTCTAATTCTAGCGGTAAGTGGGTTTATCTTGACGGCGAAGCTAATACAACGAATATAACTCCTTCGGTTACGAAATATTTAATTACACCAGCTGTTGTTTTTGATACAGATGGAACTACCCCAGTTGCATATGCTACTGTTAATACTTCTTCTAATTCCATTAATTCTGTTGTAATTTTAGATATCGGTGCTAATGTTTCTAGAGCAAACGTAGTAATTCAAAGTAACACAAGTTATGGCAGTGGCGCTAATTTATATGCTATCGTTCCCCCTCCAGGCGGTCATGGTTCCGATCCTGCATCTGAATTAAATATGAAAGCATTAGGTATAAACTTTACTTTTGCGAATAACGAAGGTAATACTATTTTAACATCAAATGTTGTTTATAATAAAATTGGTTTAATTAGAAATCCTTATGCAGCGAATGTATCAACTGGCGCTAAGATGTCTGTTTATAAATCTAATACTTTTAGCGCTACTCTTTACGCAAACGTTTCTCCTTCGTATACATTCGCAGTTGGTGAACGAGTTACAGGTAAAACAAGTGGCGCAAAAGGAACTGTTGCATTATCAAATTCAACTACCGTACATTTAACAGGTGATAAGTTTTTTACAGATGGCGAATATCTATCAAATAGCTCTGGTGGAACTACAACTACAATTTCTATAAACACTATGGGTGCGATTTATACAAAAGATCTAAAACCACTTTACGTGCAAAACATAAATAATATTAATCGTTCGAACACTCAAACCGAATTGTTCAAGCTAGTTGTTCAGGTTTAATAATAGGGACAGAATATGCCTTTAACTACTGATTTTAACGTATCTCCTTATTTCGATGATTACGATCCAGCTAAAAATTACTATCGTATTTTGTTTAGACCTTCGACAGCAGTTCAGGCTAGAGAGCTTACTCAGCTTCAAACTATTCAACAAGCTCAAATCGAACGTTTTGGCAATCATATGTTCAAAGACGGTTCGGTTATAGAAGGTTGTAATCCTACAACTCTAGCTAATTTACCTTATGTTCGTGTTTCTGATAATTTTACTGCTAATGCAAATGCTTTCATAACAGATATTACAAACGAATATCTTCTAGTTGGTGCAACTTCTAACGTTAGAGCCGTTTCGGTTGTTACGAAAGCTGGTTCTTTATTAGACTACCCAGATACAAATCGTTTTTATGTTAAGTACTTGACAACTGGCGCTAATAATAAAACTACATTTTCGAACGGCGAAGTTATTTCTGTTTACAGCGCTAATCAGAGCAAGCTTGATGTTCTTGATGCAAATAATCTTGTTAATACAATTAACGTTATTTCTACAAATGCAACTATTAATGCTATTGGCACAGGATATGGTTTCCGTGTAGAAGACGGCATCGTTTATCAAAAAGGTTTTTTCCAACTCGTTGATGACCAATATACAATCGTTAGAGATTATGATCAAAACGTTGCGAGTTATGTTGTTGGGTTTGAAACAGTAGAATCAATTGTAACAGAAAACAATGATAGTTCTCTTAACGACAATGCATTAGGCTATCCGAACGAAAACGCTCCTGGTGCACATCGTCTTAAACTAACTCCAACGATTGTTGCTAAAGATAGAACAACTATTGCAAACAACGACACTTTCTTTACTTTATTCGAATTTTCTAACATTTCGAATGAACTTGTAATTAACCGTAAAAAAACGCCATATGACGATTTGTCTGACATGATGAATCAGAGAACTTTTGATGAATCTGGCGACTATGTAACAAAACCATTCCAAGTCGAAAGTATTGTCGGTGCTAATACAGCAGCTTTTGCTTATCAAGTTTCTTCTGGTAAAGGATATATTCACGGTAGTCAAGTTGAATATCTTGCTGCTCGTAAAATTGATACAGATAAAGCTGTTACAACCCTAGAAGCGCCTCAACAAATTATCACAGCAAATTATGGTAATTATCTTTATTTGAGCGAAGTTTCTGGTGTTCTTGATTTTAGCACTTTTGATCAAGTTGATATTTACGATACAGTTCAACAGTCAATTACTAATAAAACTCTTGCTGGTGGTTCTGTAACGGGTACTAAAATCGGTACTGCTAAACTAAAAGCTTTTGTTCATGATGAGGGCGATCCTGGTTTACCAGCTACGACTTATCGTATTTACTTAACCGATATCATAATGAATAGCGGTAAAAGTTTTACAACTGATGCTAAGGCAATTTACAATTCAGATGCAACTTATGGTAAATTCTTTGGTGATATTGTTCTTACCTCTTCAAAAGCAATTTTAGAAGAAAGCGGAAAATCAACTCTTATTTTCCCATTCGGTAAAAAAGCTCTTAAAACTCTTCGTAGTAATAATGGTGCAAATAACAGAACTCAATTTTATTTCCGCGAAACAGTTCAAGCTACTCTTCAAACAAATGGGTATATTTCCGTTGCTGCAGCTGCTGGATATGCTGGTGGTACCGATAGTATTGGCTATAGCAATGGTACTGTTGGTGATACGCTTGAAAAAGAATTTATTGTATCTTTACAATCAAACGTTTCAAGCGCAAACGTTTCGGCAAATACCGTTGCTATTACTTCTGGTTGTACTCATATAACAGGCACAAACCTTAATACGTTTTTTGCAAATGGTGAATTTATAAGAATTCATGCTAATACAACTACAACAGACTATTATAGAGTCGTAACTTCAAATACAACTAAAATTGTTCTTAGTTCGGCTCCTGGAACTTCAAACACTGCTGCTTCTTTTGGTAAACATTATCCAGCTGGTTATTATATTCCATTGGATAACACTTATCCTGGATCAAGAAGCATTAATGTAATTGATAGTTCTTCTTTTGAAATTAATTCTGGTACTGCATCGGCAGCTGCTTTAACATCATCAGCTAATGTTTGGGTTCAGTTTAGAATGCTTAGAACTCAAGCAGTTCAGGCTAAGAAAGATATCAATAGAGATCGCTACGTTAAGATCTATGCTAACGCTGCCGTTGGTAATTCTTGGAACCTTGGTTTACCAGACGTATTCAGAATTGTATCAGTAACTTCAAACACTGCTTCGTTTTCAACAACGGGCACCGATGTTACAAATTATTTTTATCTTGACAATGGTCAAAGAGATGAGATGTATGACCATGGTAAACTTGTTTTAAACCCAAAATACGTTGGGTTTCTCGGTAACGAATATCTAACTGTTAAGTTAGATCACTTCACAGCTAATTTGAATAATGGTGTTGGCTTTTTCTCCGTCGATTCTTATCCAAGAGATGATGCTAACACTGCCAACACAAATGCAATTCAAACAGCTCAAATTCCTTACTATATCTCATCGGATAATACATTTATCGACTTGAGAGATTCAGCCGATTTCCGCCCGTTTAAAGCTAACACTGCGAATAGCTCTACATCTGTTGCTAATGCTACTTTAAACCCAGCAACAACTAATAACTTCATTAGTTATAGCACAACATATATTGCTGAGCCTGATACAAATTTCCAAGCTGATATTGAATATTATCTTGGTCGTATCGATCTTGTGACAATGAATAGCACTGGTGGTCTTGGTGTTATCAAGGGCACCCCTTCTGAAAAACCAGTTCGTCCTATTAACGACACTGATACTATGATTCTTTCTTATGGTTTCGTTCCACCTTACCCATCGTTAAGCGTAAGAGAAGCCGAAGCATACAATAGAAAAGATTATGCTGTACGTACTCAATTGGTCACAAATCGTGGCTATACTATGAAAGATATTGGTACTATCGAAGCCCGTATCAATCGTTTAGAATACTATACAACATTAAATCTTCTTGAACAAAAAGCTAATTCTCTTCAAACGCCAGATTCTAACGGTTTGAATAGATTTAAAAACGGTATTTTTGCCGATCCTATGAATAGCCATGCTCTTGCTCAATCTGATGATATTGAATATCGTTATAGCATAGATTTTGATCGTGGTTATGGTCGTCCACTTTTCGATTCTGAAAATATCGATTTAATATACGATTCTACTAATAGCTCTGGTATTACGTTAACTGGTAAAATTATTACACTTCCATATACTCATGAAAAGTATATTAATCAACCGTTTGCTACAAAATATCGTAATACTACTCAAGAAATTTGGTCTTGGAAAGGTAGCGTAGATTTATATCCGTCATACGATATGAACCGCGACGAGAAAAATCTTCCAAACGTTGATGCTTCTATTGATTTAACTACTCCATTTTTAAATTTTGCTAATGTGTTATCTAAATCAACGAATACTACAATTTTTGGAACTCGTTGGGGCGATTGGAGAACTACAAAATCAAGTTCATCTTCAGATGGCGAAACTATAACTACGACTACTGAACAAGTAAGAAATGGTACAAATACCTTTGTAACTTCGACTAAAAAAACTTTTGACCTCGGCAAGTATGTAACTGATATTACAATCCAACCTTATATGAAGTCAAGAACTGTCGCGTTCATTGCTCGTAACTTAAAGCCAAATACTAAGATCTATGCTTATTTTGATGACACAGCGGTAAGCCAATATTGTGCACCTGCTACGCTTAATACAGCTCTTGGTGCAACTTTAAAAGATATTGTCGAAGCAGCTAATAAAACAGGTCGTCTTGATTCTATATTAACAAGAACAGCGACTTTAGGCACTCAGTTAGTTACAGATTCAAGCGGTGCTCTTTACGGGGTATTCGTAATCCCAGAAGGTCAGTTCCGCGTTGGTGATCGTCAATTACAGCTTATCGATTCTGATAGCTTAATTACTGGTGCTGATGCTGCTCTTACAAGAGCTAGCGCTGTGTTTACAGCTTCTAGTATTTCTCTTTCAACTCGTAATGCAACGATCACAGCTGTTGAACCTGTATTCACTCAAAGTGCTATGACAGACAACAGAACTGTAACATCAGAGAGCCCTGTTCCGAGAGAAGATCCACTCGGTCAGTCTTTTTATGTTGAACCACCAAACGAACAGTCAGGCGTATACATTACAAAGTTAGATCTTTTCTTTAAATCTAAAGATCCAACTCTTGGTGTTAAACTTGCTATTGTTGGTATGAATAACGGCGTTCCTGATGCTACTATGACCTATGGTGTTTCTAGATTAGCTTCGAGTGCTGTTAATGTCAGCAATACTGCTGCTACTGCGACAACATTCGTGTTAGAACAGCCAATTTTCCTTGCAGCAAATAAGGAATATGCTTTCTATGTTGAGCCAGAAGGCGGTTCACCAGAATATAAATTGTGGATGGCAGAAACTGGTGGAACTGATATTATTACTGGCGCTCAGGTATTCGGTAATCCATACACTGGCGAAGCATTCCGTTCTTCAAACGCTCGTACTTGGACTTCTTTACCAAAAGAAGATGTTAAGTTCAACCTTTATGTTGCTAACTTTACAGTTGGAACAGGAACGGCATTATTCACTAACGAAAACGATGAATATTTTAAGTATAGTGGATTAACTTATCCTAATGCGAATACAAGTTTAAGATCTCTTAGCGTTGGCGATCAAGTATACATGATCAACTCAACTTCTAATATTTCTATTACTAACACTTCTGTAAGCGGTTATCTACAAAGTTATGATACTACACAATCAATTCTTACTTTAGATTCTTCTAACGGAGGATTTAGCACAGGAAAAACTATTGGTATATTCCGTTTACCTCAGCAAAGTAATACAACACAGGCAAATACAACAACGTTAATTGCAACTGCGACTATTAATACTATTAGTAATCCTTTACTACATTCAATAGTTCCTCGTTTCGCAACTATGTTGCCTATGAATACGACTTTAAACTTAGATTATAAAGGAATTTCTAATACAAACGTTGTTGATATAAATTGGAACACTCTTTCAATGGACGAAGAAAGAGAAATGCTCGATTATGAAAGAGTTGTTTATAGTAAATCTAATGAGGGTGCAACAAAATCCCTTACTATTAGATCTACTATGACTACTACGAATAAGTATATTTCGCCAGTAATCGACCTTTCTAGAAAATCAGCATTGGTTGTTGAAAACTTAATTAATAACGATAGCACAAACGAAGCTAACACTCGTTATGGTTCTGCTATATCGAAATATGTTAGCAAGCCAGTTGTTCTAGCTGATGGACAAGATGCAGAAGATATCAAGGTAATTGTTGGTGCATACAGACCAATAAATACAGATGTTGAAGTATATGTAAAGTTTTTAAACGCTGACGATGGTTCTAATATCAATAGTAAAGTTTGGACAAAACTTGAAAATGCTAATCCAGCTACAAGAAGTAGTCCTATCGATATCTATGATTTTAGAGAATATGAATTTAATATTCCAACTTCTGTACCATCAACAAATCCGTATGCTGGTTACAAGAATGCAAGCAATTCTTATATCCTAGAATATACTGATTCGACTGGAGCTATCTATAGATCATATAAATCATTTATGATTAAAATTGTTCTATTGAGTTCTAACAGAGTTTATGTTCCAAAGGTAAGTGATCTTAGAGCTATAGCCCTACAGGTATAATATGAAAACAAAAGAATATGAAAGACAAGAAAGCAATCCAGGAGCGTTGCTAAATGTTGACAATCCTGGATTAGCTGCTTATAAAAGGCAAAGAGAAATTATGAGAAATGTTGGGACACACGAAGAAAGAATTAAAAGTATAGAATCATCATTGGATGATATTAAAGGTTTGCTTACAAAGCTCTTAGAAAACGGATCTAATAAATGACAGTAACAGTAGCAAATACAGCTAATACTAATACGTTTGATTATTGGCGTAATCGAACTAACGAACTAGCATATGCTATGTCTACCTATGCTGTTACTGCTGGCGGAACTAACACGGCTGTTGGCAATGCTGCTATAAGTGGTAACTTTAATGCTAATTCTATTTCTATTGGCAATTCTTCAGTTAACGTTGCAATTTCAACAGCAAATTCTGTGCAACAGTCAAACGGTCAGTATTATTTAAATGCTAATGGCAGCTGGTCAGCGATCTCATCGATAGCAGCTTCTTCTAATACAACTACTACAGGAACGTCAGCCACTATCATAGATTACTATGATTTTGCTTCTTATAGAGCTGTAGAATATATTGTCCATGTTATCGATAACAATGCAAACGCTTATGTTTCTACAAAAATTATGACAACTCACAATAGTGGCGATGCGTTTTCAACAGAATATGCTACCTTACTTTCAAATGGTACTTTAGGTGTATTTGTCGCTAATGCAAATTCAACTCACGTAAAACTTAATTTTACACCAACTTCTACTAACACATCAGTTAAGTTTTTAAGGTTCAATATCTAATGGCAACGAAAGCTAATTTAGTAATAGACCAAGGTGCTACTTTTTCAGCTGATCTCAACTTAACTGACGAGAACGGTGATACTTTAATACTGTCTGGTTATACTGCTAATTCTCAAGTTAGAAAGTGGTATACATCAACTAACGCAACTGCAACTTTTACAACTTCTATTAACGTAGGTAGTGCTGTGATTACACTTTCATTGACTGCGAACCAAACCAGTGCTATGACTTCTGGTAGATATGTTTATGATGTAGAAATAAATGATGGCAGTACAACTTCGCGTATTGTTGAAGGTATTGTTACGGTTACGCCTCAAGTTACGAGATAAAAATGGTAAACGTAGTAGTAGCCAGAAAAAGAACAATACAGGTTTCGACTAATGCTACAGCTGGCATTATCGACTCTACGACTCCTGTAACATTAAAAAACAACCCAACTTTAACCAGCGGTGGGGTAGATAGATTGGACCATTTAAAGGACGTTGATGCTACTACAGAACTAGATGGCTCAACTCTTATATACAATGCAAATACTGACAAATATGTGGTTCGTAAAATTGATTTTGGAAATGTAGGTTTAGATGGTGGGGACTTTTAAAATATAAATAGATAAAAAAGGACCGAGCCCAAATGTCTAATAAAATTCAAATTAAAAGAAGTACTGCAACTGCTACGCCAACTGGTTTGTCAAACGGCGAATTAGCGTTTTCATCAGAAAGTACTTCTAATTCGTTATTCGTTGGAGCTCCAGATGGATCTGGAACTAGTTATCGTATCGCTGGTGGTAAGTACCCTTACTTACACCAAGCTGGTAATCCAGGCGTAACAACTTCTAATGCTGTTGTTATTACAGACGCCAACTCTTTCACTACAAATACCTTTACGCAGGGTTTAACAATTGTTCCTTCTAATGGAAGCGGTGCTACGGGCAACAACGCTTTCGTTAATGCTATTTCAAAATTTGCAAATTCTACTGTTCTTGGTGTAAATGGTACAGGTGCTTCTAATAACGAACTTGTTACATCTTGGGCTATTAAAACTTACGTAGATGGTAAAACAGCCGCTGCTTCAAATCCACAGGGTTCAAACGGACAGTTCCAATATAACGACTCTGGTGTATTAGCTGGTACTACGAACTTTACTTACAATAAAGATACAGGTGATATTTTTGTTGGTAATACTACTTCACACGTTCATCTTGGATATATTTCTGACCTTCAAGCTACGCAAGAAAACCAAGGTAATATCAATAGTTACCTTCAAATAGCAGGTCAAAATTCTAATACTGGCGCATCTGCTTCGATGGACCTTGCGCTTTATAATGATGTCGCTGCTTATGCTGTTTTCGTTGATATGGGTATCAATAGTTCTGGTTGGTCAAATGCTCAATGGACAATTAATGGCGCGAATGACGGGTATCTTTATACTGGCGGTGGAAACCTTTCTATCGGCACTAATACTGCTTCAAAATACATTAATTTTTTCACTGGTGGCGGGCTTGCAGCTAACGAACGTTTACGTATTACCGACTCTTCTATCACTATCGCTAATACAGTTGGTATTACTGCAAATGGTAGCATAGGTACTGCTGGCCAGCTTCTTGCTTCTAATGGTTCGGCTCTATATTGGACTAGCGTTGCTGGTGTTGACCAAGGCGCTCAATATTCTTGGACCAATACGCAAACGTTTTCTAATACAATCACGTTTAATGGCTCTATCCTCGCCAATACAATAAATTCTGTAGCTACAAATACAACAACTAGCTACGCATCGAATTCTTATAATATTAGCACGAACTTTATTGCTAATACAACCAAAATAACATTTACTGGTGCTAATATCGATGCAACATCTGCAACGCTTAAAGTTGCTGATGCTGTTATTTCTGGTAATTTGACAATTAATGGTACACTAAGCACTGTTAATACAAACAATCTAGTTGTTAAGGACAACATGATTGCTGTTGCCGCTAATAACTCTGCAGATACTCTTGACTCTGGTTTCTATGCAACATACGGCACAACAAACTTTGCTGGTCTTGCTCGTGACCATGCTGATGGCTTATTCAAGCTCTTCACAACCACGACTGAACCAACAACAACTGTTGATTTTACTAATCAAGGCACATTAAAAGCATATCTTAATAGCGGTAAAGGGTTCGTTGCTAATAGCTCTAATGTTCAAATTACTGCAAATAGCTCAGTTGGTGTTAATTTCGTAGCTAACACATTATCGCTGTCGACTGCACTACCAGGAACTTCTGGCGGTACTGGTAAAGCTACTGTAACTAATAATGCTATTCTTGTTGGGAATTCGACAAATGGTTATAATGAATTAACTCTAGGAACCACTGGTTACGTCCTACAATCTAACGGCACTGCATTGGTGTATGATGCATTGGATGGCGGTACGTTCTAACGATAAGGTTACTATATTATGGATTCAAACGAACAGTCTAATTATAACCTATTATTTGCACAACGTCAAGAGTTTTTATTCATCGAGTATGTTAGGAAAACGATCGATCTGGAAGTTAGAAATAAAATAACTTCCGATCGACTTGAATTGATTACAAGTCAATTAGAAGCTTCTGAAAACTTAAAGAACGAAGTTTTGAGTAGTTTAGAAAAACTTAGTATTGAAAATAAATCGTTGAGTAGTCAACTCGATAGAGCTATAGAAGATTCGAATAGAAAAACTTCTGAACACCATAATGTTTTTAATGAAAAAACAAAAGTTCAAAACGAATTAAATAATGCTAATTCTCGTATTAAAGATTTAGAACGAGAAATTGAGCGCCAAAACGCTGAAATGAAAATAATAAACGATGAAAACGAATCTTTAAAAACTATAAATAAGAAAAAGGTTGTTAAACGCCCAAATGAGGCTAAAATGACCGAAGAAGATATTTTTTAATCTCAGTATATACTGAGCTGTAAAGGAGCCATATGGCCAATACTAGAATTCAGGTGAAGCGTTCTTCCGTTTCTGGACGTACACCTAACGTTTCGAATCCATCAAACACCTCGTATATCGCCCCAGGTGAGTTTGCCCTTAATATGGCAGATGGACTTCTTTACACGTCAAATGGTACGAGCTCAATTATTGTTGGTGCGTCTCAAAAAAACCTTTCAGCAGAAACGCTTGCAGCAAATAGCGTTACTATTGCCAATGGTATTTCCGTTGGTAACTCTACAGTAAATGCTTCTATTAATTCAACATCTTTGTTTGCTGGTAACAGTGCAGTAAATACTGTTGTTAATACGACATATATCTCTGTTTCAAATACAATTAGTAATTCTAGCCTTTCGCCAAGAATCATATTTGTTGGTAATTCTACTGTTAATACCCTTATTGATACAACAGGTGGAACTTCGACATTTACAATTTATAGTGCAAATATAGATTCAACTGGTAAAGCTACAATACAAACAACGACTGCGCATGGGCTTACGAAAATTTTAAATTCTAAAATTATTATTAATAGTTCGCTTAACACTCTTAATACAGAAAATTATAGTGTTAGTTATAAGAGTGGGTTTAATATTTTAGATATACCAACTGCAAATACTGTATCTTTTACTATCCCGATTGGTAATTATAAAGCATCTACAGGAGATCGTAATATTAAGACAATTCAAAGAGCAAATGGTGTTGCAACAGTTGTTACTACTGGATCACATGAATTTGCAAACGGAACGCAAATTTTTATTCCTAAATTTACTCCTACTAAAGGCACTACAATAATTCCTTTTTCTACTACTGGTTCAACCGCAAATGTGATTAATTCAACAGCGTTTTCTTACACTAATGGACCATCGGATTTAACTTTAAATATGTTTAACAAAAGTTATTCGATACCTGGTATCGAATTTTATTTCCAAGGTAGTATTTCAATGACGTTTACTTATCCTGGTCATACATTATCAGTTGGTGATACTGTTGATATAACTGGGTTAACTCCAAACTCGTTTATTTGTGGTACGCAAACATTTACAATAAATGGGAAATTTTTAATAGCTTCTGTAGTACCAAGTACATCGTTTACAACTATCCTTGGATTTAAAAAATTAAACACCAGTGCTGTAAACGCTAGATCAGGCACATTTAGTGCAGGAACTATTAAACGATCTTCTAATGAAGGACCCTTTAATGGAGGAATATTTGATTCTCATATTGGACAATTATTGCCAACAAATACTTCAATAACTGGTGGGTTTACAATTAATAACCCAGTTGGTATATCTATTAATAATGGTAATACTTTAATTAGAGTTACGGATACTTTAATTTATGTTGGTAATACAAGCATTGGTACAATATTCGATCAAACTGGCCCAAGAACGGTTAAAGTATAATGACTACAAATCAAGTATCATTTTTAACATCCGAATATTTGACTATACAAACTCTTCAAGAGCTTGATGGTGCAGTGGATTCAAACGCAAACGCATTGTTTGCTAATACTAGTAGCATTACTGTTGGAAATACACAAGTTTTAACTACAATAGCACCAGATGTTATTATAACACCAGCAATTAGCGTTGGTAATTTAAATACAAATGTTAATATAAATTCTACAGCATTCAGTGTTACTTCTTATGGCGGATCAAACACATATATCGATGCGTATGAAGCAACTTTTTCCGGAATTGTTACTGCTAATAATGGTCTTATATTAAATGGTGAATTAAATGCAAATGGGCTACCAGGTAATACTGGTCAAGTATTAGTTTCAAATGGTTCAACTCCGTATTGGTCAGATACTGCTAATAATACATCATTCGTTGGTTCAGTATCAGCTGCTAACGTTGTATCTAATGCGCAACTATCTGGTAATCTCGTTAATTACGTAACATCGTTTAATCTTTCTAATAACTTAGCTAATTATGCTACAATATCTGACCCAGCATTTACTGGTAAAATTACAGTAAACACTTTTGTAACAATTGGTAACACATCTCAAAATGTTGTTGCTAATAGTAGCGCTATTTCAATTAACGGTTCTTTAGTAGCAAATTCAACATATTTTTCTGGTCAAGCTCTTACATCAAACAATACTAATTTTGTAGGAACAGTATCCGCTGCTAACGTTGTATCTAATGCACAGCTATCAGGTAATCTTTCTAACTACGTAACGGCTACAAACCTAACGAACAATTTAGCTAATTACCAAACTAGCGCTGGCTTATCAGCAAACGTTGCTACCCTCACTGCAAACGCTGCAACTTATCTCAATGGTAAAACAGAATCTAATCTCAACGTTAACAATGCACTGACTTCAAATAACACTAGTTTTGTTGGTTCTGTATCAGCTGCTAATGTTGTTTCTAATGCTCAACTATCTGGTAACCTAGCAAATTATGTTACAGCAACTAATTTAACAAACAATCTAGCCAACTATCAAACTACTGCTGGATTGTCTGCAAACGTAGCTACATTGACAGCTAACAATACTTCTTTTGTAGGAACAGTATCCGCTGCTAACGTTGTATCTAATGCACAGCTATCAGGTAATCTTTCTAACTACGTAACGGCTACAAACCTAACGAACAATTTAGCAAACTATCAAACGACTGCTGGGCTCTCGTCAAACGTTGCTACATTAACTGCTAATGCTGCAACTTACCTCAATGGTAAAACAGAATCTAATCTTAATGTAAATAACGCATTAACCGCTAACAATACATCATATCTAGGTGGTGTTGCAGCTGCTTCTTATGTTAATACTTCTGGCTCATATACAATATCTGGGGTTCACACCCATAGCGGTAATTTAGTAATCGGCACAACAGCTGGCGTTTCTGCTAATGGCGGTTTTGGTACTGCTGGCCAATATTTGGCTTCTAATGGTACTTCGGTATATTGGACTACTGGCGCTAGCGGTGGGTTTACTAATGGTCAGTCAATATCAGTAAATAATTTTGTAATTACTGGCGCAATGACTGCCAATAGTTCAAACGGTACATCGGGTCAGGTATTAACTTCTAATGGCTCGTCTGTTTATTGGTCTACTGCTGCTGGTGGTGGAACAACTAGTGGTTTAATGTCGCGTCAGACATTTACTGCTGATGGAACACAAAACACCTTTACGTTTACCGCTGGTTATCAGTCAAATGCATTGCTTGTGTTTATGAATGGTGTGCTTGCTACCAATACTGAAATTACAGGATTGAACGGTTCTACATTCCAGTTCGTCACAACGCCACCAACTAATGCTGTTATTGATACGTATGCGCTTTCTGGGTTAATGGCCAATGGTGTTAATACGCTTGTATCTCAGCAAATTACTGCAAACGGTACTGCTAATAGTTTCGCTATTACTGGTGGTTATATTGCTAATGCTGTTCAAGTATTCTTAAACGGTGTTAAGCAGATACCTGGAACTGACGTAATTATTACTTCTGGTAGCAATGTTAACTTTACTGTAACTCCAGCTAATAACTATATTATTGACGTTTACGGTTATCAAACCGCCGTGACTTTAACGTCAAATACTTTAACAGTTTCTGGGACGTTAACTGCTAATTTTGATATTAGTACTACTTATGGCAGTGTAAGTGATGCACTTGGCAATGTTCGCACTGTTCCGCTAAACAGCCAAGGAGGCGCTTACACGTTGACCTCAGGCGATGCTGGTAAATACATCAGCATTACAACGGGTGGAGTTACAGTTGCGACATCAACTGCTTTGACGGCTGGCCAGTCTGTTTCAATCTACAACGATAGCGGCTCCAATCAAACGATCACGCAAGGCAGCTCTGTCACGCTTCGTCAGGTTGGCACAGCTAATACTGGCAACCGTACATTAGCTCAGTATGGCCTCTGCACAATTCTTTGCGTTGGTTCCAATACTTACGTCATCACAGGCGGGGGACTAACCTAATGACTGCTTATTCAATGCTGCTTGGCGCGGCTGCGGCTGCTAGTCCGTTTATCCAAGCAACGGGTGGCACAATCACGACTAGCGGTAATTACAAAATCCATACGTTTACTGGCACAGGCACGTTTACAGTAACCAATGCTCCTGTTGGTCAGGCTGTTGATTATCTTGTCATCGCTGGCGGCGGTGGTGGTGGGCAAGGCGGCGGCGGTGCCGCCCTGCCCGCTGGCGGGGGTGGCGCTGGTGGTTATCAGTACACGACAGGACAATCAGTTTCTGTTCAGGGCTATACTGTCACAGTTGGTAGTGGTGGATCACAAAACAGTAATGGTTCTAACTCTTCAGCTATTTCTACTACATCAACAGGCGGCGGTGCTGGTTGCGACAATTGGAACGCTGTTGCTGCTCAATCTGGCGGGTCAGGTGGTGGCGGTAATCCACGAGCCGGAACTACTACTGGGGGCGCTGGAACATCAGGGCAAGGCAATAATGGCGGCAACGGAAGAACAGACAATGTCAACGGCGCTGCTGGCGGCGGCGGTAGCGGTTCTGTAGGCGCATCTATTACGGCATCTGGTGTAACGATAAAGGGTGGAGCCAATGGCGGCTCCTCTACATCAAACTCTATTAGCGGGTCATCCGTTGCATATGCTGGCGGCGGAGGCGGCGGTGGAGCAAACTTTGGTGGGTCAGGCGGCGGGGGCGGAGCTGGTGCGGGTGGAAACGCAGGATCACCTAGCGGTGGTTCTGGGTCTCCCAATACAGGCTCTGGCGGCGGCGGCGGTGGGCAAGACTTTGGCTGCTGTGGCTCTGTCGGTGGTAACGGCGGTTCCGGTGTTGTCATCATCCGCTATCTGTATCAATAAGGTGAAACATGGCAAATTTTGCTGAACTTGATCAGAACAACGTCGTGAAACAAGTGCTTGTCGTGGACAATAGTTCTATTGGAAATTTGCCGTTTCCAGATAGCGAACCTGTCGGAATTGCATATCTGCAAAGCATTTTTGGCATTGACACGATCTGGGCGCAGACAAGCTATAACGCCAACTTCCGGTATAACTATGCCGGAATTGATTATACGTTTGATGCGTCAGCAGCACCAAGTGGTGCTTTTATTCCACCGTATCCTGGTCGCGGCTGGTATTTGGATACAACGACCTATCGCTGGGTAAAAGTTGAGCCTGTCGTTGGCGAACCTCCGGTGGTGATCTGATGCTACAAGCAGAACCAAAAACATTTGGTGGTCTAAAAGGTGCTTTGTACACGCTTGAGGATGTCGGGGATAAGCTTCCCATGCACAACCACGATGAAGCATCCGCTCATGTTTCCTTCGTTCTTGAAGGTTGTATTCGCGTTCATGGTGCTGGATGGGAGATTATAGCAAAGGCTGGGAATTTCCTTGATTGGAAGCCTGGTCAAGCTCATGAGTTTGTAGCCTTAGAGCCAAACTCTAGGTTTCTCAATATTGTAAAAAATATAAGCATTCTTGATTAAAATAACTGGTAGACAGAGGGGAAACAATAAATGACAATTACTAACGATCTTGCTGTCCTTGCTGGTGGTGCTGGTGGTGTTAACACTGGCGGATTCATGCGCAATCGCATCATCAACGGCGCGATGGTCATTGACCAGCGTAATGCGGGGGCAAGTGTTACGCCAACCACTATTGGTTCAACATATACTCTTGATCGTTGGGTTGCAACCAATGCTCAGTCATCTAAGTATTCAGTGCAACAATCTAGCACTGTTCCATCTGGTCAGGGTTTTTCCAATAGTCTTCTTGTGACTTCTTTGTCTGCTTATACTATTGGTGCGAGTGATTACTTCTATATGGTTCAATATGTGGAAGGATTTAATGCTGCCGATTTAATGTGGGGAACATCTAGTGCATTAAGTGCAACATTATCGTTTTGGATACGTTCCAGTTTGACAGGAACATTTGTTGTTGCAGTTCGTTCTGGTAGTGATGATGCGGCATATCCAGCCACCTATACAATCAACGCGGCAAATACTTGGGAAAAGAAAACAATTACGATTCCAGGACCAACAACTGGAACATTTGGAACAACAAATGGTCGTGGTTTTGGTTTTTGGTTTAGTCTTGGATCTGGTTCAAATTTTAATTCTACGGCAAACGTATGGGGTGCTGGCGGCGCATTAAGTGTATCGGGTTCGCAAAATATTGTTGCTAACAATGGTGCTACTTGGTATCTTACAGGCGTCCAGCTTGAAGTTGGCTCTGTGGCAACGCCGTTTGAGCGGGAGATTTATTCCAATACGCTGGCAAAGTGTCAGAGATATCTTCCATCATTTTCCTACGCTGGTGGAGCAAACCCATATATTGGTTCCGGAATGGCTGGTTCAACCACTTCCGCTTATTATGTTATACCATATATGGTTCGCCCGCGTATTCCAGCTACTGGCATTTTTGTAAGTAGTGCTTCTCATTTTGCTGGTTTTTTAGCTTCTACAGCAACTAGCAATTCAACAGGTGTTACTTTTGGTGGTTCGAATGATTCAGCTGCGTTTATTTTACTTAGTGGTATGAGCGGACTAGTTGCTGGTAATGCAACTATGATTTATATGAGCAATTCCGGCGCATTAATGTATTTTACAGGGTGTGAATTATGAGCGAACCAATTTGGAAACTTTTACCTATTCGACCTATGCAATCTATTCAAGTCGTTTGGCGCGAGTGGCCTGATGGTCATCAAGAGTCGTGCCTTGTGACTGCTGAAGAGTATGTGCGCTGGCTTGCTGAAGGCAACGAACCGTTACCTGCCGATACGCCAAACGAATAAATAGTTAAAAAGGCAACCAATGGCACAGAATCAACAGTTAAGTTTATTTGGACAGTATGTAACCGTTAACACAGCATCAGGTACTGTGTCGATTGCAAATACGCTTGCAGTTACAACAGTTTCGGCTAACGGTACTCTTGGTACATCTGGGCAAGCATTAACAACTAATGGATCTGCTGTTTACTGGTCTACTATTGTTGGTACTAACACAGCTGCGCAATATACTTGGTCAAATACCCAAACATTTTCTAATACTATTACATTTTCTCAAGTAATTAATGGTACAGCTAATAATGCTAACAACCTTGGTGGACAATTACCAGCATATTATACGAACGCTACTAATATTACTACTGGCACTTTGCCTTATGCTCAATTAGGCGTTAACGTTGTTAATAGCACTGGTTCATTTACTATATCTGGTGTTTATACTCATAATGCTAATATTGTATTAACTACGCCGCTTATTTCTAATGGCGGTTCGGGAACTTCTGGACAAGTGTTAACCTCGAATGGCACAACAGGTTCGCCATATTGGGCTGCAGCTGCTGCAGGTGTTAATACTGCTGCACAGTATACGTGGTCTAATACTCAATCGTTTACAAATACTATTACGTTCTCTGGTAACGTAGTAATATCTACTACCATCACAGCTAATGCTAGTGTTGGTACTGCAGGTCAAGTATTAACCTCTGGTGCTTCTGGTAATGTGTATTGGTCAACTGTTTCCGGTGGTGGTGTTAACCTTGCTTCGTCATATGCATTTACCAATGTAACAGCTTCCGCTAATGCTACTTCTGGTGCAATTACAACTGCTGGTGGTCTTGGTGTAGCAAATAATTTATATGTTGGCGGTCGTGTTGGTTTTGCTAACACAACTAGTAGTGTTGTTTATCAAATATATAACGCAACAACAGGTTCTCTTGATACGGTTTTTGGATAATGGCTAACGTTAGTATTAGTAATGTAGGTATTTTAACTACTGGTGGTAGTGGCGATTTTGATGAGTATACTATAAATGGTGTATATAATGCAACAATTTTTGATATATTAGGTGCTGGCGGTGGCGGTGGTGGTGGTGCAGGTTATGGTAACGCTGGCGGTGGTGGTGGCGGCGGTGGTGTATTTTACTTAACAGACGTAACAATTCCAATTGCTTGTTCAATACCGATTGTTGTCGGAACATCTGGTAGTGGTGGTGTATCTACTTCAAGTACTACCTATACACAGGGCGGTGATGGTTCAAATACTACAGTAACTATTGGTGCAACAACTTATACTGCTATTGGCGGTGGTGGTGGCGGTATCAATAGATTATCTAGTGCTGTTGGTCGATCTGGTGGTTCCGGTGGTGGTAACGGTGATAATGCGACAGGTGCACCTAGTAACGATCAACAAGCTTCTTCTGCAACTGGCGGTTATGGCAACAGAGGTGGCGCTGGTAACGGCAGCAGAGGCGGTGGCGGTGGTGGTGGTGGTGCTGTAGGTACGTTAAATGGTGGTGCTGGTATTCCACTTACCATAACTGGTGCTACTGTTTATTACGGCGCTGGTGGTGGTGGTGGTAACTTCAGTAGTAGCTCCACAACAATTGGTACTGGTGGAACAGGCGGTGGTGGTGAAGGCGCTACATCGCAAAATAATAAAGCAGCAACAGTTGGTACAGGCATTGGTTCTGGTGGTGGTGGCGGTGCTGGCGCAGGTGGTGCCGATGGTCCAGGTAAAGCTGGTTCAAACGGCGCTGTTATTATTGCATACAAAGCTTTTGGACCTGCTGCAACTGGTGGAACAATAACATCATTTTCAAATTCTTCTGGTACATATCAAGTCCATACATTTACATCTAATGGTACATTTGTTACTAATAGTTATACACCAACACAAAGAATATATTCAAATAATTCGGTGCAAGTAGTTAAAGGTTTTGATGAAGTAACATTAAATGGTGGTAGTGCTTATTTCAATGGTGTTAATAATTATTTTACAACAACAACTTTACCATCTTTAACTGGTAGCAATTTTACACTCGAAGCGTGGATTAATCCTGCTACATCGGTAGCTGAAGGGCCAGTTTTTAAAGCATACAACTCTGGTACTAACAACTATGAAATTAGATTAGTTAATAACGTCCTCTCTGCATATTATAATAGCGGTTCTGCAACAATAACTGGTACAGCATTAGCTAATAATACTTGGTATCACGTTGCTCTTGTAAGAAATGGTACAACATTAACTCAGTATCTTAATGGTACTGCTAATGGTTCTGCTACTATTTCTGGTAATACAACTGTTTCAACTGCTTATATTGGAAGAAACCAAACAAGTACTTTTTGGAATGGTAGTATAAGTAATCTTAGATTAACAAATACTGCTCTATATACAACAAATTTTACTCCATCAAAATATAATTTAGGCGCAACAGCAAATACAATTTTATTATTAGAAACTGCTGAAGCAAATAGTATTACAGCTTCTGGTGGTGCAAACACTAGAGTTTTAGTAACAAATCCTGGTAATACAGGTTTTAATAAAATAAGCCCATTTACTACTACTACATGCGGCAGTATATTGTTTAACGGATTATCTCAATATCTGTCTTTTGCCGCTACTTCCGCATTTTCTATTCCAACAAATACAACACCGTTTACTTTTGAATGTTGGATAAATGTTGGTTCTTCAGCAACACAAGCCTCTATACTTTCTGAAACTTTTACAGGTACTAGTAATCCAGTAAATCTTTATATAGGGTTAAATGATGGTGGAACTGATCCACAAGTACTTGGATTATTTCCATATATTGGATATTATAATGGATCTGCATGGGTAAGATCTGCAGTGTCTACTTCAGCACTTGCACTTAATACTTGGTATCATATTGCTTTTGTTTTTACTGGTAGCACGTTTAAAATTTATATAAATGGGGTTGATTCAACTGCAGCGGGGGCTGCTAGTACTTGGGATGGTACATTAAACAGCAATGGCGATGGTTGGAATATTGGAAGAAGATGGGATACTTCAGGCACACCATATTTTACTGGCTATCTTACTAATATTCGTTGGGTAAAAGGCACAGCAGTTTATACTACAAGTTTTACACCACCGACAGATGTGTTGCAAGCAATAACTAATACAGCACTACTTCTTAAAGTTGCTAATAGTTCTGCAATTGTCACAGATTCTAGTACTAATTCGCTTACAATAACAAATAATAACACTGCTCTTTATAAGCATTTTGCACCAGTTGCATCAACAGATGGTGTAGTTCAAAAATTGTTTTCAGATGGTACATTATCTGTAAATGGTTCTTTTGATGAAGTTACAGTATAAACTTGGTGGTACTGATGTTGATAACTGGGATCCAAAGGTATTGCTTTCGCAGTGTGTTGATGAGCTAGTCATTTATATGGCTGCAAATGAAGCATTAAAATCTATAATAACAGATCTTGATAATCAAATAAAAGAATTAAGTAATAAATAATAATTTAAAGAGGACTATAATGGCAAAACTTTTAAGTGGAACAAGAGTATATGGAACGGCTACTGTCGACACCAATCTTAGTGTTGGTGCTAACTGTTCTTTTAACTCTGGTTTTGGTTCAGCTGCTGTTGCTTATGGTTGCCGTGCATGGGTAAGTTATAAAGGTACTGCTACAGTAGCTGTTAACGCTAGTGGAAATATTTCATCTGTTACTAGAAACGGTATAGGTGATTACACGCTTAATTTTACTACTGCTATGCCCGATACAAGTTATTGCGTAAGCGCTATAATTGGAGATGTTGCTGGTGGTACTGTTAATGCTCGTATTTTAGCATCAGCTATCACAGCAGCTCCGACTTTAATGTCAACTACACAAGTTCGTTTGGTTGTTTACGCTACAAACGATATTTACACCTTTAACGCTGCTGTTATTAGATGAGGCAAATATGAGAAAATATATTATTTTTCCAAATGATACTGGTGGTATTGCAATGATTATACCAACTGGCGAACTTGCAATTGAAGAAGTTGCTCGCAAAGATGTTCCAGCTGGTATACCTTATTTGTTTGTAGAAGACACCGTAGAACTTCCTGACGATAGTTTTTTTAATGCATGGGAAGCCGACTTTACCACGCCTGATGGATATGGTGTCGGTCACGAAGCTTGGTTTGCAAAACAGGGAAATAGTCAATGATTACTGTTAATATGGAAAAAGCTCGTAATATTCATCGTGAAAAAATGCGTGCTGCTCGTGCACCATTACTTGCTGCATTAGATGTAGCTTTTCAACGAGCACTAGAACAAAATGCAAATACTGCTACAATTGTGGCTCAAAAACAAGCTCTTAGGGATGTAACATCTGATCCAGCTATTGAAGCTGCTCAAACAGTAGAAGAACTTAAAGCTGTGTGGCCAGAAGTTTTAAACACCTAAATAAAAATAAAAAGCCAGGGGAAAGGGAACCACAATGGCAGGTAAAGATTTCGTAGTAAAAAACGGTCTGATAGTAAACACAAGTTTCGTAGCTAACTCAACTGTAGTTGGTTTAGGGACTATCAATTCTACTTCAAATGGTATTGTGTTTACCCCGTCATTAATTACCATCGGTAATTCTTCTGTAAACGCTACAATCAACTCAACAGCATTTTCCGGAACTTCAGCAGTTACTGCTACAGTAAGTAATACATTTACTGTAGGCACTGCTTCTTATTTCGTTGCTAATGGTAATTTAGGTATTGCTAACAATAGTCCAAGTGAAAAATTAGAAGTAAACGGAAACGTAAAAATAACCCCAGCGCTTAATGGTGGTTTGAAAATCAATCAAAGCGGCGGTACGCTCAATGGCTTTATTGGTCCATCTGATTTAGGTGGGTTTGCTGTTGGTACACAAACAGCTGATAGTTTAGTTTTGTTTAGTAATAATGCTGCTCGTATGACTGTTGTTGCTAATGGTCAAGTTTCTATTACTGCAAGTAACACTTTGTCAGATGTGTTAATAATCAACCGTTCGGCTGGTTCTGGTGTTACATCTGGTATCAATTTACAAACAGCGGCTGGCGCATCTGGCGATGGTAGTTACATTAAATGGACTGGTGCAAATACTGCTGAAAAGGTTGCTAGTATCGATGGTGTTATGGAAGGAACCGATTTAGGTTCTATCCGATTCAATACAGGCAACGGTTCTGATAGCTTTCAAGAACGTATGCGTATTACTGCAACTGGTAACGTTGGTATCGGCTCAACAGCAACAGATTCAAAATTAAAAGTAGTTGCTAGCGCAGGAAATAACGGTTTAGTTGTAACTGATTCATCTACTTCAGATTTTATTGTTGCTCCTGGCGTAAGCTCTGCAGTTTGTCGTGTTGGACCTGCATCTGGCGCTATGGCATTATTTACTGGTGGTTCTGAACGTGCACGTCTTCCTGCTGGTGGTGGTTTTTCTGTTGGAACGACTGCCGATCCAGGCGCTGGCGCTATTTACGCAACTGGTAACATTACTGCTTACTATTCAGACGAACGTCTTAAGATTCGTAAGGGCAATATCGAAAATGCTCTTGAAAAGGTCAAGGCACTCTCTGGCTTTTATTACGAAGCAAACGAATTAGCTCAGTCATTAGGGTATGAAGCAACTCCAGAAGTTGGTGTATCGGCTCAAGAAGTTCAAGCTGTTATGCCAGAGATTGTCGTACCAGCTCCTATTGACGATAAGTATCTTACTGTTCGTTACGAAAAGCTTGTACCTCTTCTTATCGAAGCAATTAAAGAACTAGAAAACAGAGTTAAGGAGTTAGAGTCTAAATGACTTTACCCGCAAGTTCACTAAGTTTTTCGGCTATTAATACGGAATTAGGGAGACAAGCTACAGCAACCTTGTCTTTCAATGATGCTGATGTAAGAAACCTTGCATCAGTTGGCGGAACTGGTGTTCAAACAAATTCCGGAACTATTATATCATCAAATAATTTGCTAAGTCATGCAGCTTTAATAACAACGCTTAATACTAATCAAACAGATTACGTATTTACATCTCCATCCCCAGGGAAAACATATGGAGTTGTTAGTATTGGTTCTGAAGTTGTATTAGGAGCAACTACTACTTCTAATTATGGTTTAAACATACAAGGTGCTACAGGCGATCTTATAACTATACAAAATGCTGGTTATATCGTCGGCAAAGGCGGTAATGGTGGTACAGGAACTTATTCAAACCCAGGACCATCACAAGGCGGTCAAGGTCAAGCAGGTGGTACTGCGCTTTTAATAAATGGTGCACCAACTATCCTTTATAACGTTGGCGTTATTGGCGGAGGCGGAGGCGGTGGTAACGGAGGTCGTGGTTATGAAGACAACCAACGACCAAGAAGAGGTCACGGTGGTGCTGGCGGTGGCGGTGGTGCAGGTTATGTAGTTGGTTCTGGTGGTCAGCACGCTGGTGGTGGTGAAGGTCAAGTGGGTTCGTTAACTGCTGGTGGTTTACCAGGTGGCACAAACGGTCAAGCGTTTAATAGTGGTGGCCAAGGTGGTTCTGGTGGCGGTTTAGGTCAAGCGGGCGGAGCGGGGCAACAGGGTTCTTCAACAACTCCAGGAGAAGGTGGTGCTTCTATATTAGGTTCGAATTATGTTCAGTTTGCTCAAGTAGGAACAATTTACGGGTCTCAAAATAATATTTAATTTATGGAGTTTAATGTGAAATACTTTTATAATGTATTAAATGACGAACAATATAATTACGTTTTAGAAAAAACAATTTTAAACGGTCAGTGGAAATATATCGGTTATAGCAAAAACCCATCCGATTATAAATTTTGGTATATGGATTTAGAAAACGATCTTTTTTTTAAAAACGACTTTTTAAAAATTATCGAAACAATATCTGATAAAAAATTTGAAATAAAAAGAGTTTATGCAAATGGCCAAACATATGGCCAGCCTGGAAATCTACATACAGACGTACATACAGATTATGCTCCAGAACTATATTATACGTTTGTTTATTATGCTAACCCGATTTGGGATTTAAATTGGGGAGGTGTAACTCAAATTGTACAAACAAATGGCCAAATAGATACAATCATTCCTATTAAAAATACAGGTATATTGTTTAATAGTACATTGAATCATGTTGGTTTAGAACCTACTAGATACTGCCCTGAACTTAGAGTTACGATTGCGTTTAAGTTGAAGGAAATTATTTAATGGACGTATGTAACGATAAAAAATCATTTCCATATTTGAAAATTAAAAATTATTATACAGAAGAAGAGCTTAAATTAATATGGCAAGAGTTAGATTTCTTAACTTACCAAAATAAGCTACAACCTCCTCAAAAAACTGGTCAACAGAAAATTGATATGAAACACAATCATGGTGTTTTTATTGACGAAGTTTATTGCGATAGATCTTTTTCTAATATTTTAAAAATAAATAGAAAAACATTTTCTGCAGATATTTTTAAACTCTATAGCAACTTACATGAAATGTATGAAAACATTTTTATGATTAATAATGATTCTACGTTATTAAGTTATTATGAAAATAGTGGTTATTACAAATCACACAGAGATGTAGCTTCTATAACGGCGCTTCAATGGGTGTTTAAAGAGCCTAAAAAGTTCACTGGTGGTAACCTTATTTTTACGAAATATAACGAAACTGTTGAAATAGAAAACAATATGATGATTATGTTTCCTTCTCATGTAAAACACGAAGTTACGGAAGTTAAAATGGATCCCGAATACTGCGGTTACAAAGGAAACGGTCGTTACTGTTTAAGTCAGTTTATGAACATTCAGTAATAGTAAGCTGCGATAAAGAATCGTATACTGAATCAACTTCTCCGATATAAAACGTATTAAACGCTAGCGAAAGTCTACTTGTAGTTGATTTGTTAGTATCAACCGAATGCTTCAAGTTACTTGGAAATAAATAAAGATCAAATTTATTAGGGACGAACTTTACAAAATCATATGTAAATGGATTATGTTCGTTTATAATCCCTCCTACGTTTCGACACAAAGCTTCTGGTTTATATAATTTGAAAGCTCCGCTATTTTCATCGCATTCGATATATAAAACTCCACTTACTATGCTATTCTTATGGGAATGCATATGATGATACGTATCTGTAGGGTTTATATTCAACCAAGATTGAGTTATTGTTAATTTAGAATTATGTTCGCCAAAAATGTTTGAGAGAAACTCATTAACTTTTTTTGTTAGTTCTAAGTTAAGGTTTGGTAACGATTTCAATATTTTAGTATCTTTATAAAAAGAATTACCGTTTCCTATATTTTCTATAAGGTTTTCTTTTTGAGTTGAAAGCTCGACTAATAGATCGATCTCTTTCATGTCTAATTTTTGTTCTATATTTTCAACATAAAATGGCGTAGGAAATAGACCAACAACGTTCATATTAAACCTCTATCGAACTATTGAAAACAACAACAGTTTTCCTATCGTCGCTATTATTTACTGGCGACCTGTGAGCGTAGTAAGCAGGGAAAGTTAATATATCTCCCTCTTCGGCATTAAATTGAAAAAATGTTTTTTCAAACGGATTATAAAACTCCGTTCGTTGAAACTTATGAGGAAGTTCTACATAATAGATGTTACTGAAATGAGAACCTGGATGGCAGTGCGTTGTATGGGTGTCTGTTTTATAATATTGCTGAAACCATAAGTTATGAATCTCTGCGCTTTTTCCACCAAGGTATCTTACATAATCCATATACTCGTTTTCGATAAAAGGTTTGATATAATCGAAGTACGGTCTTGGAACGTTTTCAGGTATATTCCAATCAGTTCTAGTTATAGAATCTGTCGAGTTGGTTAAAGATTTCGCTGAAAACTCTTTAATTGATTTTATGATTTTAGGTTTTAGCTCGTTGTGGTTTTCGAGCGTAAATATTTTATGAAACATATTACTCATAATCTAATCCAAAAGAAATGCCAGCACGAGGGGATAATGAAGTAACGCTATGATACATTCCAGCTGGAACATATACAGCTTTACCTGGCTCTAGTATATATGTTTTTATATTATCGTCTTCTATAGACCATTGTGTAGAACCAACAACTTGCCAAAATAAAACATCGGCTGGGTCTTTATGCCTTCCGTTTTCCCCCGACTTAGACATCAGGTTTACATAACAATGAGCACCACAGTGTAATTTCGGGTCTAGTTTTGAGTATTGTTTTACGAACTGCGAAACGGTTTTATTACGCATTTCGAACAAAATAAACCTTAAGTTGTTTTTGCTCTCGTAATCTAGCCCACCAGTTATATGGGTTTCGAGTTCTTCTAAAACTGTTTCCCAAGATAAAACAGGTATATCAATAGAATCGAAAAAATAGGATTTTTTGGCGTTTCGAGCTTGTAAAAAACGTTTATTGTAAAGAAAATCAAAATTCATACAGCTTCCTAGTTTTATAAATACTAAAAAATCATATATATTTATAAGGACCATAAAATGGCAGTTTCCCAGGCTAGTGTTCCAAAACCATATGATAGCTGGATTTTCGTAAACGGTGCATGGGACCCCCCAGTTCCATATCCTACTGACGGTAAAACTTATCATTGGGACGAATCCATTAAAAATTGGGTCGAGATACCTGAATAAATAATAAAAACGTTTTAAGGATTATAAAATGGCAACGCCAACAACTAGAGCCGACTTTAAAGAAAATTGCTTACGTCGTTTAGGTAAACCAGTTATCGAAATTAACGTTGATGACGATCAAGTAGAAGATCGTATTGACGAAGCTCTACGTTATTTTTGGGATTATCACTTTGACGGCTCGTCGAAAATATATTATAAACATTTAGTAACTGATACAGATAAAACTAACAAATATATAACTTTACCAGAAAACATTATTGGCGCTGTTAATATTTTCCCTATCGGAAATGCTCTCAATACAAATAACCTTTTTAATATCCGCTATCAGATCGCATTGAACGATCTTTATACCCTTACATCTGTTTCGATGGTACCATACTATATGGCCATGAACCATATTCAATTTCTTGAACAGATGCTTGTTGGTCAGCAACCATTGAGATATAATCGTCACGTTAACAAATTATATCTAGATATGGATTGGGAAAGATTAGAAACAGGTAATTATTTAATTGTAGAAGCTTATGAAGTTCTTGATCCTACAACATATACAGATGCTTGGTCGGATCGTTGGTTGCTACGTTATACCGCTTGCTTAATTAAACAGCAGTGGGGAACAAACTTAAAAAAGTTCGAAGGTATGAAAATGCCTGGAGGCTTAACTTTCAATGGTCAGCAAATTTATAACGAAGCTACAAAAGAAAGAGAAGAATTAGAAAAAGAAATGGTTTATAGCTATTCACTTCCAGTTACGGACATGATAGGCTAATGGCAACTAATTTTTTCTTCAATAATTTTCAAGCTTCTCAAGAACAACTTTTACTTGAAAATTTAATCATAGAGGCTATTCGCATCTATGGTGAAGATATGTTTTACATTCCTCGTAAGTTAAACAATTACGATGACGTTTATGGCGCTGACGATCAGTCAAGTTATGAAAACGCTTACCCTATTGAAATTTACATTAAATCTGTTGATGGGTTTGCTGGCGACGGCAATTTTATGTCTAAGTTTGGTCTTGAAATTCGTGACCAAGTTATCTTTTCTGTTGCTCAAAGACGTTTTAATGAAGACGTTGGAAACTACACGACTAAGGTTAGACCAAACGAAGGTGACCTTATTTTCTTTCCGCTTAATAATAAATGTTTTCAAATTAAGTATGTTAACAAGTTTGAGATGTTCTATCAATTAGGTGCATTACAAACTTGGGAAATGACTTGTGAGTTGTTTGAGTATTCTGGCGAAACTATGAATACTGGTATACCAGAAATAGACGTCCTTCAAAAAAAGTTCAGCACTAATATTCTCGATTGGACTGTTATTTCAGAAGAAGGCGATAACATCCTAACAGAAGATAGCGATTACCTTACTCTCGAAGGTTCGTCATTGAACGATCTTATTGCGGCTGCAGATAACGACGAAATACAAACAGAGTCAGATCTATTTGTCGATTTCACGGCATTTGACCCATTTAGCGAAAGAACAATTTAATGTTTGGTCAACCGTTTTATTTTAGCCTTATCCGCAAATATGTTATTTTGATGGGAACACTCGTCAATAATATTCGTATTACAAGAACCGATAAAGACGGTAATGTAACAGCTCTCCTTAAAGTTCCTGTAACTTACGCCCCAAAAGATAAGATGCTTGCTCGAGTTACGCAGGATCCTGCTATCGACCGCCCAACAGCAACAGCGCCGTTGCCTCTTATTTCTTTTGAAATGGGAAAAATGACATATGATGGTTCAAGAAAACTTCCAACCATCAATAAAATTTCAGTAAAAAATGCTGATGATGTTAATAAATTCAAATATCAGTATAACCCTGTTCCTTATAATATCGAATTTAAGGTTTACATCTATGCTAAAAATGCAGAAGATGGAACTAAAATTATTGAACAAATACTTCCTTATTTTACTCCTGATTGGACAACAACAGTAAACTTAATTCCAGAAGTTGAAGTTGTTATGGATATTCCAATCATATTAAATAATATATCATACAGCGATAATTATGACGGCCAGTTTCAAAAGAGACGAGCTATCATTTGGACATTAGACTTTACTCTTAAAGGCTATATATACGGTCCAGTTAAAAAAGCTGGAATTATTAAATTTGTCGAAACGAACTTTTATCTATCTAATGTTGAAGATGGTAAAATATCGAGCGTCAAGGGAGAACTTCCTGTTTCTGAACGTGTAACGGTTCAACCAGGATTAACTGCTAATGGGTTACCTGTAAATTATTTTGGCGGTCCTAATTCGAATACAGGTTCTGTCCCATATGCTGAAATCGAAATAAGTGATGACTATGGGTTTATAACTCAAGTTTACAACGAAGATGAGATAGAATGACAGACAATTCAGATAATGATCCGATTGGCAAAGCTTTAGGTTTAGAAACACAAACTAATTCTACAGCAGTTGCAACTATAATGGCTGAAGCTCATAACGATAGCGCGAGAAACGATTTCGAAGCTGCTAGATCAAACGTTTATGAAGTTATACAAAACGGTCAAGAAGCTTTATATAATTTGGCTCAAATTGCCGATCAGTCTCAAAACCCAAGAGCATTCGAAGTTTTAGCTAAACTTATGGACACTATGCTCCAGGCTAATAAAGACCTGCTCGAACTTCAAACTAAAATTCGTGAAATTAGTGCTGTAGATGCTCCTACGAACGAGCATGCCAAAACAATTAATAATAATTTGTTTGTTGGCTCGACTGCAGAACTTCAAAAAGTAATTGAGAATATGAAAAATGGTGGATCAGCAGTTTAATAACCTTAAAGGGTACAACGGAAACGCAAACCTCAAACGAGAAAACCAATCGATTGAGTGGACGCCCGATCTAGTTAATGAATATGTAAGATGCTCACAGGACGTTGTGTATTTTACAGAAAAATATATGAAAATTATTAGTATTGATAAAGGTTTGATTAACTTCAAACTTTACGATTATCAAAAAGAGATGTTACAATCTTTTGCTAATAATCGTTTTAATATTGTGACGACTGCTCGTCAGGCTGGTAAGTCAACTACTACGTGCGCTTTTATTCTTTGGTATATTATTTTTAATCCAGATAAAACCGTAGCCTTACTCGCTAACAAAGGCGACACGGCAAGAGAAATTCTTGGTCGTGTCCAGTTGGCTTACCAGCATCTTCCTAAATGGCTCCAGCAAGGCGTCAAAGAATGGAATAAGGGTTCATTCGAACTTGAAAACAACAGTCGTGTTATCGCTGCTGCTACAAGTACTGATTCTATCCGTGGTTATTCTATCAACCTTCTTTTCATCGACGAATCTGCCTTTATCGAAAACTGGGACGAGTTTTTCACTTCGGTTTATCCTACGATTTCGTCAGGTCAAGAATCTAAAATTATTCTAGTTTCAACTCCTAATGGGTTGAACCATTTCTATAGTATTTGGGTAAATGCTGTAGAACAAAGGAACCAATATAAAGCTATCAAAGTTTTATGGCAAAATGTTCCTGGTCGAAATGAAAAGTGGAAACAAGACACTCTAGCTGCTATGAACTTCGATATCGAGAAGTTCGATCAGGAATATAACTGTGAATTCCTTGGTAGCTCTGGTACGCTTATCGCTGGTTGGAAACTTAAAGAGCTCGTTCACCAAGCTCCGATGGTCGAGCGCGAGGGGTTAGTTCAATATGCTCCTCCTCTTCAAAACCATGTTTACATTATGATTTGCGACGTTTCTAGAGGTAAGGGATTAGACTATTCAGCGTTCCAGTTATTAGACGTAACTCAGATGCCTTACAATCAGGTTTGTGTCTATAGGAATAATGCGATTGCTCCTATAGATTATGCCGACACTATTCATAGATTAGCAAAGGCGTATAATAACGCTTCCGTTTTGGTTGAAGTAAACGATATCGGCGAGCAGGTTTCACATTCCCTTCATTATGATTTTGGTTATGAAAACGTTCTGTTTACAGAAAATGCTGGTCGTTCTGGTAAAAGGATTACAGGTGGTTTCGGTGGGGGTAGCGTAGATAAAGGTATTAGAACAACTAAAATTGTTAAGTCTGTTGGTTGTTCGATTATGAAGCTTCTTATTGAACAAAACCAGTTAATCATTAACGATTTTCATACAATCAATGAGCTTTCTACTTTTTCTAAAAAGGGAACTTCATACGAGGCAGAGTCAGGTAAACATGATGACTTGGTTATGTGTCTTGTGCTTTTTGCTTGGTTGTCCGAGCAGCAATATTTCAAGGACTATACGAACATAAATACCCTTATGTCCCTTCGAGAAAAAACCGAAGAAGATATGGAGCAAGATATGTCTCCGTTTGGGTTTATGGACGATGGGCGTCGCGACGAAGACTATGACGAAAACATAGAAAAATACGTGCCAGACAGCTGGATGTGGAACTCTCCTCAAAATTTCTAAGCACCAGCATTCTATAAATAATAAAAAATATTTAAACTATTCTCGCAAATAAGGAGAGATTAAAATGGCATTTCAACTAAGTCCAGGCGTAAACGTTTCGGAAATTGATCTTACAACAGTTGTACCTGCAGTTGCTACTTCGGACGGCGCTATTGGCGGTGTATTTCGTTGGGGTCCAATTGGACAGAGACTTTTAATCGATAGCGAAACAAATCTTGTTGCAAGATACGGAAAGCCAACAAGCTTTAACGCCGAAACATTTTTTACTGCTGCTAACTTCCTTTCATATACAAACCGTCTTTGGGTTTCTCGTGCAGCTAACACTAGCGGCGCTACCCCAACTTTTGCTGCTGTTTCTTCTTCAAATTCAACAGTAGCAAATAACCAATACGTAATTGCAAACGTAGCTACTGGTATTATAGCTGGTATGTATGTAACACAAACTTCTAATGCTACTATCGTTGGCACTGGTAATAACGTAACTGTTTCTACTATAACTACAAATGCAACTCATAGCATTGTTACTCTTTCAACTTCAACAGCTGCGAATACTGGTTCTGGTAACACAGTAACCCTATATTTCGGTCGTCCAGAAACTTCTTATACTGCTGTTGCTAAAGATTCTACTTCTTTCGTTGCTAACCTTATAAATCAAATCGTTAAAAACGAAAACCAGTATTCTTCATTAGATGGTAGTTTCGACTCTGACGTTTATTATGTTGCTAAGTTCCCAGGACAGCTCGGTAACTCTTTAAGAATCAGCGTTTGCGATAATGCTAATTCGTATACATCAAATGTAAATGCTACTGCAAATTTAGATTTTACTATCGGCTCTGCGAATGCAACTGCAGTATATTCTGGTGCTGCTAACGTTGCTGGTGTTGCATTAGAAGCTAATTTCTCTATTGGTGACCAAATTCTAGCTGGTAATTCTACTATCGGCTTACAGTATATGCAAATTAAATCTGTTAATACTGTTTCGAATGCAACATCTACTATTGTAAGCTTCGGTTTCGAAGACCCATACAGACTTCATACTGCATATTCATCTAACACGATTTCCCGTTATTGGGAATTCTTCAACGTTGTTGACTCTGCTCCTGGTCAGTCAAATTATCAGTTAAACAACGGTAATACTTCGGCTCAGGACGAAATGCACGTTGTAGTTGTTGATAATGGTGGCGCATTTACTGGTACTCCAGGAACTGTTCTTGAAGTTTATAAGGGTCTTTCAAGAGCTACTAATGCTAAGAACGATGATAATACTGTAAATTATTATAAGACTGTGATCAATGATGCATCAGAATATATCTGGTGGGCAAACGATCGCACAACTGCAGTTTCGAATACAGCAGTTCGTCTTACAAGTTCAACTGCTACAGCTCCTTTGAATTTAACTATGTCTCTTGGTGCTGATGGTCTCGACGAAACTAATGCAACATTAGGTATCCTCGGCGCTGCTTATGACATGTTTGCTTCTGCAGAAGACGTAGATATTTCTCTTGTTCTTCAGGGTCGTCCACTTGGCGGCACTAGTACACAAGGCGGTCAAACTGTAACTAACTTCCAGCTTGCAAATTACATCATCGACAATATTTGCGAAATTCGTAAGGATTGCGTTGCATTAATTTCACCTGATAAGAGCATGGTATTAAATAACGTTGGTAACGAAGCCGTAAGTCTTAAGAATTGGAGAAGCGCAACTCGTTCGACTTCTTATGCAGTTCTTGACTCTGGTTACAAGTATCAGTACGATCGTTATAACGACGTATATCGTTGGATCCCTCTAAACGGCGATATCGGCGGTCTATGTGCTCGTACAGACCAGACAAACGATGCTTGGTGGTCACCAGCTGGTTTCAACCGTGGTCAAATTAAGAACCTTGTTAAGCTTGCATTTAATCCACGCAAGTCAGAACGCGATATTCTTTTCAGCAATAATATCAACCCAGTTGTTACTTTCCCTGGTCAGGGAACTGTTCTTTATGGTGATAAAACAATGCAAACAAAACCATCTGCATTCGATCATATTAACGTTCGCAGATTGTTTATTGTTCTTGAAAAGGCTATTTCGACTGCTGCTAAGTACTCGCTATTCGAGTTTAACGATGCGTTCACTAGAGCACAGTTTAAAAACCTTGTAACTCCTTACCTTAGAACTATCAAGGGTCGTCGTGGTATTACTGACTTCCTTGTTATTTGTGACGACACAAATAACACCGCTCAGGTAATTGATTCTAACCAGTTTGTTGGCGATATCTATATTAAGCCAGCTCGTTCGATCAACTTCATCCAGTTGAACTTCGTAGCTGTACCAACTGGCGTTCAATTCTCCGAAGTGGTTGGCAAGTTCTAATAAATAGATAAAAGCTCAAAAGGAGTACAATAAATGCCATTTAATATTAGCGCATTCAAAACAAACGGTCTGGTGTACGGTGGCGCCAGACCATCTCTCTTCAACGTTTTCATGTCAGTTCCTGGTGGTCTTGGTATCGATAACGTTTCAGTAGATAAGTTCCGTTTTCTATGTAAGACTGCGGAACTTCCAGAGTCAACAATTTCACCAATCGAAGTTCCTTACTTCGGTCGTAAAATTAAGGTTGCTGGTGAGCGTACATTCGCTGATTGGGGCGTAACTGTTCTAAACGACGAAGACTTCTCAGTACGTGCAATGTTCGAAACTTGGTCAAACGCAATGAATCGCCTCGTTTCTAACGTTCGTGATCCTAACGTTTCTGCTGAAAACTACAAGGCTGACCTTGAAGTAATTCAGTACGGTAAGGATGGCAGCATTCTTCGTTCATACCAGCTTGTTGGTGCTTTCCCAACTCAAATTGGTGCTATCAGCCTTGGCTGGGATGCAGCTAATGCAGTTGAAGAATTTTCTGTTAACTTCTCATACGATTACTGGGTACCAGTTGTTGAATCGTCTGATAAGAAGGCTGGCGGTATCAACACTTACGCCGCTCAAGCTGAACAAGACGGTATTTCGGGTCCAGCTTAATTAATATATACTTTATGATTAAAGAAGGGGCAAAAAAGCCCCTTCAATTTGGAGAAATAAATGGCAGAATTATTCGGTTTCGAATTTAAAAGAAAAGATCAAAAGGTCGTCGACTCGGCACCATCGTTTGCTCCTAAAGAGACAGATGATGGTGCAGTTGTCGTTGCCGCTGGTGGTGCGTTTGGTACATACGTTGATCTTGATGGTACGGTAAGAACAGAAGCAGAGCTTGTTACAAAATATCGTGAAATGTCTCTTCACCCAGAAACTGATTCGGCGGTTGATGAAATTGTTAATGAATCTATTTCAATCGATGAAAAAAATATTGTAACTATTAACTTAGACGATCTTAAAATTTCCGAAAATATTAAAAAAGTAATTAGAGAAGAGTTCGATAATTGCTTAAAAATTCTTCAGTTCAAAACTCATGCTTATGATATATATCGTCGTTGGTATGTTGATGGGCGTCTTTATTATCATGTCGTAGTTGATGAAAAGAACCCAAAAGAAGGAATTAAAGAATTACGTTACGTAGATCCACGTAAGATCCGTAAGGTTAGAGAAATCGCTAAAAAGCGTATTCAAAACGGCAATCAGGGCGACGCTATTATGTCGAAGGTTGCTAACGAATACTTTATTTTCAATGATAAAGGTTTCAATTACGGCAGCAAAGCAGTTGGTCCTTCGACCTCTGGCTTAAAGATTGCAAAAGATTCTATTTTACATGTTGTTTCTGGTTTAACTGATAACCAAGGAACCATGGTTCTTTCATATCTTCATAAGGGTATTAAAGCTCTAAACCAGCTTCGTACTCTTGAAGATGCTCTAGTAATTTATCGTCTTGCTCGTGCACCCGAACGTCGTATTTGGTATATCGACGTTGGTAACTTGCCTAAGATGAAAGCAGAACAGTATGTGCGCGATATCATGGTTAAGCATAAAAACCGCTTGATCTATGATGCGCAGTCTGGTGAAATTCGTGACGACCGTAAATTCATGACTATGTTGGAAGACTATTGGCTTCCTCGTCGTGAAGGCGGTAGAGGTACGGAAGTTACTACCTTACCAGGTGGTCAAACTCTTGGACAAATGGACGACGTTCTATATTTCCAAAAGAAATTTCTCCAGACACTTAACGTTCCAGTAAGTCGTTTGAATTCAGACGCTGTATTTTCTATTGGTCGTGCAACTGAAATTACAAGAGACGAACTAAAGTTTAGTCGTTTCATTGTTCGTTTGCGTTCACGATTTACACATCTTTTCACTAAGATGTTAGAAAAGCAATTAATTTTAAAGTCTATTATGACTCCGGAAGATTGGGCAGTCATTCAAAACGATATTAGATTTGATTTTGCTAAAGATAACTATTTCACTGAGCTTAAGGATAACGAAATTGCTCAGGGTCGTATTCAGTTGGCAGCTTCTTTCCAACCTATTGCTGGTCAATATTATTCTCATCAGTGGGTTCGTAGAAATATCCTTAAGCAAACCGATCAGGATATCGCTGAACAGGATGCCGAAATTTCGAAAGAACAAAATACAAACGACCCACGTTGGTATAATGCTGTAATCGAACAAAATGCTCAAATGATGCAGCAACAGGCTGAAGCAGATCAACAGCAACAGCAGGGACAACAACCTCCGACAGAACAAGATAATAAGATGGAGGAAGTTCGTCAGGCTATGTTGTTAGTTAAGCAGATGAAGCTTAAGGGTGTTCAAAACAGGTCTATGCAAGAACAGTCTAAGTATAAGCAAGCAGTTCAAATTGTAGCTAAAAATCCAGATATTGCCAAACAATTAGGTTCCGCAATTAATCAGGAATTTGACCAACAACAACAGGTACAGTGAGGAGATATTAAATGAACGATACCTATAAATACGATATGTCAGATTTAGTTGTCGCCGCTGCCCAGCAGAAACCACTTGATTTTGAAAACGCTTTTAATGACCTTATTGTTGATAGAATTTCAACTGCTATCAATGATAAGAAAATTCAAATAGCGCAGCAAATGTATGGTTATAATGCTGACTCGAGCGACGAAGATAACTCAGAGGAATAAAAATATGGCGAAACCATTAAGAGACGTTGCACCAAAGGCTCCTAAAGAAGGAGCATTTTCAGGTGTAAGAAAAAGCAAAACAGAACCTATGGATATTTCTGATTTTAATGCAGCGCCTGGTAATCAGGATTTCGCTAAAAAGCATGAAATCGAAAAGCATGCTGATCGCGTAGGTAATGGCGAAAACGTTTATAATGGTAACCCAGAACATTACGTTTTAAATTCTAAAAAAGAAAAGCGCCATGGTTATAAGATTGGCGATGATAAAAAAGTTTATGAAGCTAAAAGCATGAAATGTGAATCCTGTGGTACTATGTATGAAGGCGAGTCATGTGGTTGTGGTAAATCAGTTCCTGCTGCTGGCAATGGTAAAAGAGGAATGATTGCTGATAAGAAAAAACTTCAAGAAGTTTTAACTAAGAAAACATCAACTGGCGAAGTTATTTCTGATTTTGTTCATTCTGATAATCCAAAATTCGAAGGCAAATCAAAAAAAGAACGTATTAAAATGGCTTTAGGTGCATATTATTCAATGCATCCTGAAAAGTCAAAGAAGGTTCAGGAAGATCTTGCTATGCCAATGCTTGAGAGTGGCAAGAAAAAGAAAATGAAAAAAGAATCTGCTCCTGGCGATACTCCTATGAGATTCCCTTCTGGCAACGTCGGCGATACAGGGAGAGTATAATGCAACTTATTAAGCCAACCGCAAATCAAATTTCATTAACAACTGCGAATACAATTTATGGTTCACCAGTTGTTTATATTGCAGCAACTGCTGCAGCTTTGATTACTGTTACAACTAATACAGCAGTTGTAACTGGAACATTTACTATTCCAGCAAATCAGTACATTTTCGTTCAAAAGAATCCAACCGATACGCTTACTGCTAACGTCGCTGTATTAGCAACAGCTGCTTCTTACAGAGGTTAACGAAAATGAAACTTTTTACAGAACTAGTTGAAGACGTTCAGTACGTTACAGAAGCTACAGAAAACGGAAAAAAGCAGCACTTCATTGAAGGCATTTTCCTACAAGCTGAAATTAAAAACCGTAATGGTCGTGTATATCCTATCGACGTTTTAGAAAACGAAGTTAAGCGTTATATGCGTGAAACTGTTGAAAAGAACCGTGCATACGGCGAGCTTGGTCATCCATCAGGACCATCTATCAATTTAGACCGTGTTTCACATATCATTACAGAACTTAAAAAAGATGGTAAAAATTTCATTGGTAAGGCAAAGATTACAGAAACACCAATGGGAAATATAGCTCGTGGTTTACTTGAGTCTGGCGCTAATTTAGGCGTTTCTTCTCGCGCTATGGGTTCTTTAAAGGAATCTAATGGTGTTATGGTAGTTCAAGGTGACTTAAAGCTATCTACAGCTGCAGATATTGTTGCAGACCCTTCTGCACCAGATGCCTTTGTTAAGGGTATCATGGAAGGCGTTGAGTGGATTTACGACCCTGTTAAGGGAACTTGGCATGAAGAACAGCTTCATGAAACAAGAAAGACAATCCATAAAATGTCTATAAACCAAATTGAAGAGCAGCGTTTAGCTATCTTTGAAAATTATATTGCTTCTTTAGCAATAAAAAATAAAATTATATAAATAATTTAAATTCTATTTAAGGAGACTCTTAATGGCTAACGAATATAAAAAGGATTTAGAAGATATGTCAGAACTTTCTGCAGACCAAATCGAAAAAGAAGAAGACGGTCTTGAGGAAGAAACTCTTGCTGCTTCGTCCCTTCACCCAGCCGCTAAAGCAATTTCTGACCCTAAGTCAAAAATCGGCATGATGCAAGCTGTTCTCGGTCAGATGAATGGAATGTCAAAGGGCGACCTTACACATTGGTTCGCTGCAACTATGGCTCAGTTCGGTCCTGGTAAGGATTACGGTGTTGGTGACAATTCTGCAAAGAATTCAGCCACTATCGACATGAAGGGTGGCGCTGGTCCAAAAACTAAGGACGCAATGCCAAAGATCAACGTTAAGGAAGACGTTGAAGCTATGTTTGCTGGTCAAGACCTTTCAGAAGATTTCAAAGTTCAAGCTTCAACATTATTTGAAGCTGCAATTTCAGCACGTTTAATCGCTGAAACTGCTCGCCTCGAAGAAGAATACGAAACAAAGCTCAATGAAGAGCTCGAAGTATTTAACGAAGAACTTACATCAAAGCTCGACACATACCTTGACTATGTTGTTGAAAACTGGATGAAAGAAAATGAAGTAGCAATCGAATCAACTCTCCGTAACGAAATTATGGAAGAATTTATCGATGGTCTTAAGGGTCTATTCGCAGAACATTACATCAATGTTCCACAAGAAAAGATCGACATTCTAGAAGCTCTTGCTGACAAAGTAACTGCCCTAGAAGAAAAACTCGACGAAACAATTTCTGAAAACGCACAGCTCAAGGGTGCTCTTGTAGAAGATAACGCAAGAGACATTTTTGAAGAACTTTCTTCTGACCTTGCACTAACACAGCAGGAAAAGTTCGCAGCTCTCGCCGAAGGAATTGAATTTGACGGTGATCTCGACACTTATGCAAAGAAGTTAATGATCATTAAGGAAAACTATTTCCGTAGTGAAACTACTTCATATTCTTCAAACATTGAAGAAGAAACCTTCGAGGGCGACATCGGAACCACAACTGTTAACGTAGATCCAAGCGTTAGCCGTTACGTTCAGGCAATCGCTCGTTCAGTTAAAAAGTAATTTTTTATAAATAAATTGAAACCTTAATACAAAACCGAAAGGACTACAAATGTATCTAGCTGAGGAAATTCAAAACAAGTGGGCACCTGTTCTCGACCATGACGCTCTTGGCGTTATCAAGGATCAGCACCGCCGTTCCGTAACTGCAGTTATGCTTGAGAACACTGAAAAGGCTCTCTCAGAATCTGCTGCTCACGGTCAGTATCAGACTCTTACAGAAACTACATCAAGCACTCCAGTTAACTTCATGGGTTCATCAAGTTCAACTGCTGGCGCTGGTGGTATCGACACGTTCGATCCAGTATTGATCTCGCTCGTACGTCGTGCAATGCCTAACCTCATTGCTTATGACATCTGCGGCGTTCAGCCAATGACTGGCCCAACTGGTCTCATTTTCGCAATGCGTTCGCGCTATGCTAACCAGACTGGTGACGAAACATTTTACAACGAAGTTAACACTGCATTCTCGACAGTAACTGGTAACAACACTACAGCTAACGCTGCATTCGGTGTTGGTAACACTACTGTTAATGCATTCACTGGTACTATCCCAGGTGCTTCGAACACTTCGCCATTAGCAGCAAGCAACACTGCATACGGTTACTATAACACTGGTAAGGCTATGTCGACTACTTCGGCTGAAGGTCTTGGTGGTGACTCCGCTAATGCATTCCCACAGATGGCTTTCACAATCGAGAAGGTTACTGTAACTGCTAACACTCGTGCACTCAAGGCTGAGTACACTATGGAACTCGCTCAGGATCTTAAGGCTATTCACGGTCTTGACGCTGAGACAGAACTTGCTAACATTCTTTCAGCTGAAATCCTTGCAGAAATCAACCGTGAAGTTGTTCGTACTATCAACATCACTGCTGAAGCTGGTGCTCAGGACAATACAACTACTGCTGGTGTATTCGACCTTGACACTGACTCAAACGGTCGTTGGTCAGTTGAAAAGTTCAAGGGTCTTATGTTCCAGTTAGAACGCGAAGCTAACCAGATTGCCAAGCAGACTCGTCGTGGTAAGGGTAACATCGTTATCTGTTCTTCGGACGTTGCTTCCGCACTTCAGATGGCTGGTGTTCTTGACTACGCTCCTGCTCTTAACTCAAACAACCTTCAGGTTGACGATACTGGTAACACTTTCGCTGGTGTTCTCAATGGTCGCCTCAAGGTTTATATCGATCCATACGCTCTCGGCGGTAACTACTTAACTGTAGGCTATAAGGGTTCGTCAGCATTCGACGCTGGTCTCTTCTATTGCCCATACGTTCCACTTCAGATGGTTCGTGCAGTTGATCAGGCTACCTTCCAGCCAAAGATCGGCTTTAAGACTCGTTACGGCATGGTTGCAAACCCATTCGCCGAAGGTACTACTAAGGGTTCTGGACGTGCAAACATCGTCAGCACCAACAAGTACTATCGTCGCGTGATCGTTAACAACCTCATGTAAGATTACAACCCTCCACGTGGGAGGGAAGAAAAAGACGGGTTCAAACCGCAAATTGAGGGGGCTTCGACTCCCTCTTTTTTTTATATAAATAGTAGCAATGGAGGATTTCATGACTGCTTTAGATTCTACACCTGAAAATAAAAACTTTCTTTCGCCTCTGAACTTTCGTTTTCAGATTAAGAAAGCACCGCATGTTAACTTTTTTATTCAGAAAGTTAATATACCAGAGATAAGCATTAGAGCTCCCGAATCGACAAACCCGTTTGTTACGATTCCATATTCTGGTGAACATATTAATTACGGTATTCTCAATATAGAATTTAAGGTAGATGAAAATTTAGAAAACTATCTTGAAATTCATAATTGGTTAAAATCTCTCGGTAAACCACAAGATTTTGAACAATATAAAAATATTCAAGATATTCCTACATGGACAGGCGACGGTATCGTTTCTGATATTTCGCTACTTGTTTTAGCAAGCACAAAAACTCCTAATTACGATATTACGTATACAGACGCTTTTCCTGTAAGTTTATCTGGATTGAGTTTCAATACAACAGATTCGGACGTTAATTACGTAACCGCTTCAGCAACTTTCCGCTACGTTTATTATGATATAACAAAGATTTAACTTTACTTCTTTCAAAATCTATAGTATTATATATTATTAACATGTGAGAGAACTATTATGAAGATTGAAGATATTTTCGATTTGTGGAAAGAAGACTGTGATATCGATCGTACCGAGCTCGGCGACGAAGCGATTAAGATAGCAAAACTTCATAGCAAATACTATCAGATGTTCGTAGTAGAGCGTCTTGCTCTTCGTTCTTTAGAAGCTGAAATGAAGCAACTAAAGCTCGATAAGCACGAGTTCTATACACAAGGTCCGAACGAAGAAAGTCGCGAAAGAGGATGGGAGCTTCCAGCTAAAGGTCTTATTCTTAAAGCTGATATGCCATTGTATATGGAAGCTGATAAAGACATCATAAAGCTTTCTCTTAAAATTGGTTTGGCTCAAGAGAAAGTTGAATTTTTAGAATCAATCATTAAGTCTTTAAATAACAGAGGTTATAACATTAAAGCTGCTATCGATTGGTTTAGATTTACTAATGGGGCATAATGGATAAAATTCAAATTGAAAAACTTGACGAAGTTTATAACAAAATACATTGCGAACCAAGCGTTGCTTACGAACTAAACGATTACTTCACGTTTGATGTTCCAGGCGCTAAGTTTATGCCAGCTTACCGTAACAAGTTTTGGGACGGTAAGATTCGTCTATTCAACGCTATGACCTGCACTCTCTATAGCGGGTTAAATAGATATGTCGAAGAGTTTTGTAAATCTAGAAACTATGAAGTAGAATATATTACGGATTTTTCAGCAACTGAGTTTTCAGTAAAAGAAGCAAAAGAATTCGTTTTAAAATTAAAGCCAACTATGCAACCTCGAGATTACCAGCTTGAGGCTTTTGTTCATGCAGTTAGAGAGCGTAGAGCATTATTACTATCCCCAACAGCTTCTGGTAAATCGTTTATCATCTATCTAATTACGAGATACTATAATGCCCGTACTCTTATTATTGTGCCAACTACTTCTCTGGTTAGTCAACTTGCCTCTGACTTTGGTGATTACGGTTTTAATGTTGATAATGGAGTACACCGTATCTTTGCAGGTCAAGATAAACAATCAGATAAGCAAGTTACAATCAGCACATGGCAGTCGATTTATAAATTGGATAAAACGTATTTCGACCAATTTGACTTGGTCATAGGCGATGAAGCGCATCTTTTCAAAGCTAAGTCACTAACTTCTATTCTTACTAAGCTGGATAATTGTAAGTATCGTTTTGGGTTTACTGGAACCTTGGATGGCACCCAAACTCACAAACTGGTACTTGAAGGACTTTTTGGACCAGTTAGAAAAGTAACTACAACTGCCGAGCTAATCGAGCAAAAACATCTAGCTTCATTTAAAATTAAATGCATCGTTCTTTCATATCCCGACGAAGTTCGTAAAATGATTGCACGTGCTGCTGATTACCAAGCTGAAATGGATTATATCGTTCGGCTTGAAGAAAGAAATAAATTCATAAGAAATTTAACATTATCCCTAGAAGGTAATACTTTGCTCCTTTTCCAGTTTGTCGATAAACATGGAAAGGTGCTTTATGATAAATTGAAACAAGAAGCTGGAGATCGTAATGTTTATTATGTTGCTGGTTCAGTCGACGGAGAAGAACGTGAAGCAATTCGTAAAATTGTTGAAACAGAATCGAACGCAATTATCGTTGCTTCTTTCGGAACTTTCTCCACAGGTGTTAACATTCGTAATTTGCATAACGTTATATTTTCAAGTCCTTCAAAGTCCAAAGTTAGAAATTTACAGTCAATTGGTCGCGGACTACGTAAATCAGACACTAAGGATAGCGCTACGTTATATGACATTGCAGATGACATGAGTTGGAAACAAAAGAAGAACTTTACATTGCTCCACTTCATGGAGCGTATTAAGATGTACAATGAAGAGAAGTTTCCATACAAGCTCTATAAAGTCTCTTTAAATGTTTGATCAAAACCACAACGTGATTATAATGTGCTCTAGAAAAAAGTAAAGGGAAAAAATGTCAGAATCAAAGCCACGCAAGCCAAAAAATTATATCAACAATAAAACGCTTTATACTTCAATGATCGAGTATAAAACGAAATTAAATGAAGCGTTGAAAAACGATAGACCGAAGCCACAAGTTTCGAATTACATCGGGCAATCTATTCTTTTGATTTGTAATAATTTGGCAAAGAAGCCTAATTTCTCTGGCTATACATATAAGCAGGATATGATATCTGACGGTATTATCGACTGTATTGCAGCCGTAGATAACTTTGATCCTGATAAAACCAATAATCCTTTGCTTACTTTACTCAGATCGCTTGGAACGCTTTTATTAGACGTATTCAAAAAGAAAAGAAACAAACATATATCAAGCATAAGAATTTCGAAAACAGCTTTCTTATGAATGAACTTTGGAGCGATTCGGAAAATATGCATCTTAAGGCTAACGAGTATTCTTCGGAAGTTGTTCGCAGCTATGAAAATAAGTTGACTAAACCTAAAAAAAGTAGTAAACTAAGTGGAGTTGAAAAATTCTCGGAGAGTAACAATGAAGAATGAACATCTATTACCAGTCAATATAATTGATTTGGTTGAAAAATACCGACAACCTAATCTTAGGGAAAATGAGCGTATGAGCTATCAGCTTCGTTTGGAAACGATTAGAGATTACGTAGATCAAGCTCTAAAGACCAAGCCAGTCGTATTTCCTTCCACTAGAAAGAAAAACAATTTTCGATGAAAATTGCTATCATAACTGATACACATTGGGGGGTTCGTAATGACAACATTGCGTTCTTGGACAATTCTAAGAAGTTTTTGGACACGATCTTTTTTCCGTATATTGAGAAAAATGGTATTGATACTGTTCTTCATCTTGGCGATCTTGTGGATCGTCGTAAATATATCAATATACATACTGCTCGGCGTTTAAGAGAAAATTTTCTCGAACCACTCACAGCAAAGTCTCTCGACGTATACATGGTCGCTGGAAACCATGATACTTATTATAAGAACACCAATGAAGTAAACTCATTGAGAGAACTCGTTGCTATGTATCCTTATATGAAAATTTTTGATAAGGCTCCAGAAGTTGTAAAATTTGATAACCTTCCTATAACACTAATTCCATGGATATGTGATGAAAACAGAAAAGAGAGCATCGAGCGAATCAGGAGCAGCGGCACGTCGATTGCTGCAGGTCATCTTGAGATCCAAGGTTTCGAAATGTATAGAGGATCTATTGTATCACATGGTGACGATCGGTCTACTTTTGATCGTTTCGATATGGTTCTTAGTGGGCATTATCATCACCGTTCCAGCGATGGTACTATCTTTTATTTGGGTAGCCATGGTGAGTTTACTTGGTCTGATTATGACGATCCCAGAGGCTTTCATATCTTGGATACGGAAACGAGGGAACTAACCTTCATTGAAAATCCTTATAAGATGTTCAAGAAAGTTTGGTATAACGATTCTAGCGATGACTTCTTGAATATGGAAATAGATTACTCTCAGTTTAAGGGAACGCTATTGAAAGTTATCGTTCAGGAAAAGAGTAACGTATTTTGGTTCGATAAATTTATTGAAAATATCGAATCAGAAAACCCAGTTGATATTCAAATCGTAGAAGATCATTTGAATCTTAATCTTGAAGAAGATTCTGATATCGTTAATGAAGCGGAATCGACCATTGATATTTTCAAAAAGTATATTAATGGGTTTGATGAAAAGACCGTTAATAAGGTTAAACTTGAAAAGAAAATCGTTGAGATTTATAACGAGGCTTTGACCGTTGACTAAACCAACTATCATACATATCAATCGTAACATCATTCAGCAAAACGCAAAACATGGTAAAGATGAACCAGTGTGTCGTGTTGAAAAAGATGGTAAGGTTAAGTATTGTATGGAAGTTCAAATTAATGGTCCATCGCATATGATTTACAGACCAGAGAAACCAAGACCCTGTGGTGCTAAACTTTGGATTGAAACATATGCTGATGTAGAATTAATTGGGGTTAAAAGAATCGACATCATAGAATTGACAGGTGAATAACTTTGATTTTATTTAAAAAGCTACGCTGGAAAAACTTTCTTTCCACAGGTAATATTTTCACAGAAATAGTTCTAAACGAGCATAACACCACTCTCATCGTTGGCGGTAACGGTGCGGGTAAATCAACTATGCTTGATGCTCTTTCATTCGCTCTTTTCGGTAAGGCGTTTAGAAAGATCAATAAGCCACAACTCCTTAACTCAATAACTCAAAAGAACCTTGTTGTAGAAGTTGAATTTTCTATCGGACCTAATAATTATAAAATCGTTCGTGGTGTGAAGCCAACTGTTTTTGAAGTTTATCAAAACGGTGACTTGTTAAATCAATCTGCTGAAATGAAAGACTATCAAGAAGTTCTTGAAAAGCAAATTATTAAAGTAAATCATAAATCGTTTTCTCAAGTAGTTGTTCTTGGCTCTGCCACGTTCATGCCTTTTATGCAACTTAGTACTTCAAATAGAAGAGAAATTATTGAAGACCTTTTGGACCTTCAAATTTTTACGACTATGAATACGTTGTTAAAAGAAAAGATTATGATTAACAACGAGCATATCGTTCAGTCAACAAACAACCGAAAAATTGCCGAAGAAAAAATCAAGTTAATTAAAGAGCATCTTCAAGAGATGCAAAACAATAACGACCAGCTCGTTATTGATAAGAAGTCCCGTATTGAAGACACTAATAAACAAATCAGCGATTTGAATGAAGAGTTTTGGAAGTTTGAAAATAAGCGTAAGAGTTTAGTTGAATCTATTGAAGATGAAGAGGCTACTTCGAAACGTGTTAATACTCTTCAAAAGTTGAGGCATCAAATCGAAGCTAAGAAAGCTTTGATTGAAAATGATGTTGAGTTTTTCAAAAAGCACGATAACTGCCCAACATGTAAACAAGAAATTAATGAAGATTTCAAAGAAACAACTCTTTCAAATAAAAAAGGTGAAATTGATGAAATTGAAAACGGTCTTTCTGAACTCATTAAGCAGTACGAAGAAGCTAACTCTCGTTTGAGTGAAATTTTAGATATTCAAACTTCTATTAACGATCAGCGTATGGAAATTCATAGAGTAAAAACTAAGATTACTTCTTTGATTGAATATCGCGATTCGCTTGAAAGTGAAATAACAAACATAAGCAAAAAGTCTTTTGTTGAAGATGATACTAAGATTGGTGATATTGAAAAAGAGCTAGATGAGCTCAAAACAAAATATAATGAATTGAACGAAGATAGAGTTGTTCTTACTGCAGCTTCTTCTCTTTTGAAAGACGGCGGTATCAAATCAAGGATTATTAAACAGTATGTTCCTGTTATCAATAAGCTCATTAATAAGTATCTTAGTGCTATGGATTTCTTTGTCCAGTTCGAGCTTGATGAGGAATTCAACGAAACAATTAAGTCTAGATTCCGCGATGAGTTTTCTTACGCTTCCTTCTCGGAAGGGGAAAAGATGCGTATTAACCTTGCGATCCTTTTTACTTGGCGTGCTATTGCTAAACTCCGTAATTCAATTAGTACTAATCTACTCATTATGGACGAAGTCTTTGACTCTTCTCTAGATGCTAATGGAACAGAAGAGTTCCTTAAGATTTTAAATAATTTGACTTTAGATACAAATACGTTTATAATAAGTCATAAGACAGATCAGCTTTATGATAAGTTTAACAAAGTAATCAAGTTCGAGAAACATAAAAATTTCAGTAGAGTTGTTTAATGTGGCGTCTTTGGGCAAAAGCACTCGGTGAAAAAAATGGTAAAACTAATGAAGAAGCAGACAGAGTTGCTTTGATTAGAACAGCGATTGTCCTATGCTATATCATAACTAACTTCTTTATCGTAGCGGGAGTTATAAGACATTGGTAGCAAATACTTGGGCAGTGCAATTAGAACAAGATCTAGAAACTGGAGAACTTCTCCTTCCTTTTCCTCCTGACCTTCTTTCTCAGATGGGGTGGGCTGAGGGAACAGAATTGTTTTGGGTCGATAATGAAAATGGAACTTTTAGTATAAAGGAAAAAGAAAATGGAACTAGTGAAACCAAATGATCCAATTCTTAGTAGCGTATGTCCAAATTTTGACTTTCTCAATCCTCCTTGCGACCCTATTGAACTCGCCAAAGAAATGGTTAAATTCATGTATGATAGGAACGGGATTGGCCTTGCTGCCAATCAACTGGGACTTCCTTATCGGGTATTTGCTATGCGCGGGTCTCCTGAAAACTTCGTATGCTTTAATCCCAAGGTAATTCAACCATCAGAACAAGAAGTTACTCTTGAAGAAACCTCCTTGACTTTTATAGGGTTAGCGGTTAAAATAAAAAGACCTCAACATGTTCGTGTTCGTTTTACAAACCCGAACGGCGAAACTGTTACTAAACAGTTCACTGGTATGACTGCTCGTGTCTTTCAACAACAAGTAGATCATCTAAACGGTATTGTTTTTTATAACAAAGCTAATCGTGTTCATCGAGATCGTGCTTTGGAAAAATGGCGCAAAGGCGTCAAAACTGTTAACAAAACAAAGGTAGATCTAGGTTCCTATGAATATCTTCTACATCAGTCATGACCCTGTTCAAGCTGCTGAATGGATGGTCGATAAACATGTTGTAAAAATGATTCTCGAGAGCGCACAGTTGCTCTCGACCGCTCACCGTGTTCTAGATGGCGAGCTTGTTGATGCTGTTAAAGTAAATTTTGAAACGGGCAAAACTCGTAAAACAAAAGCATATATCCTTCCCGATGCTCGCGATTCAGTAATGTATTCGGCAACTCATGTCAATCATCCTTCGGCTGTTTGGTGTCGAACTTCTGTTGAAAACTATAATTGGCTCGTAGAACATTTTTTTGCACTTATGAACGAGTATATCCACAGATACGAAAAAGTTCATAAGTGTAATGGCGAGCTTTCTTATATGCTGCAGTCTCCTCCTAAGAATCTTCAAGAGTATGATTGGACTCCCATGCCTTCTTGCATGGCAGAGGAATATATTATTTCAGACGACCCCTTGACTAATTACCGAAATTATTATAAGATTGGTAAAGCTAGGATGCATAATTGGAAAAAACGCCAACCACCAGAATGGATTACACAATGACAATGTTTACAGACGTAAAAGAATTTCATAAGGCTTTCGGTCAGCGCATCGGCGAAAAGCCAGAGATTCCTGATACTGCCGAACGAACACTAAGGATGAGACTTCTTTCTGAAGAAATGTATGAATATACTATTGCGGAAAACGAAAATGATCTTATTGAAATCGCAGATGCCTTGGCTGATATTATCTACATTGCATGTGGTACTGCTGTGTCATATGGTATTCCTCTTGATAAAGTATTCGAAGAAGTTCATCGCAGCAACATGGCCAAGCTAGTTGACGGTAAAGTTCTTCTTCGTGAAGATGGTAAAATTCAAAAACCAGCTAGCTGGACACCGCCTGATATCGAAGGCGTATTAAAAAAGTCACAAGAATAATATATTTACATTATGTATGAATCGAGCTATAATTGTCGTATATATAATAAGACGATTCTAGTACAGGAGAAGTGAAATGGTTAAGGTAATTGTAGCTAAAGAAAAGTTTAACAGAGAAGATATGCTCGGTCAGTTTCCTGACGAGTCGCATTATGATATTCTGGTTGAAGAAGATACTGATTGTTTTCTAGCTGCATCAAGCTTAGACGATTCTGATAACGAAGAACTTCGTATTGCTTTTAAGTTCCGTAAAAATTACTTTAGTAAAGAAGAACAAAATTCAGCTTATGAAGCTCTGCGCGAAGCAGCAACTGAATCTCAAAACCGTGGTATCGCCGCTGGTCCTCGTGGGGATATGCTAGCTGTTGAAGGTCGTGGTGGTCGTGATTGGGTAACTGCTTATCAGCATGAAGTGCTTGACTTCCTTATGGATGATGGCGCACGTTTGATTGATGACGTTTCAATCGAAAGCATTCGTGAGAAGTATAAGAACGGCAATCCTAAGGATAGCGACGAAACTCGCGGAACAGTTTGGCTTCGTTCAGAAGTTGAAAAGGTTTATCCTGAGTATCATGGTTGGTTCGATAAGTGGGTTGATGGTCTCGCAAACAAGCCACAAGAAACAGTTCGTGATGAAGCGAAGATGGTTGCTGAAAAGTGGGCATCAACAACTAACTATGCGAAGTCTGTTATGTCTGGCGTTGCTGGTTGGTACGATCGTTATCCTCGTATCCCTTATGGTCGCGCAACTTCTTATACTGAAAAGAACTTTGAAAAGTTCAAGGGTTGCTATCCTTTCATGCAAACTTTGAATAAAGGTTTCAAGGAGCTTCTCAACTGGCGTTGGAGCAATCAGAAGGCAGCTGCCGATAAAATTGATCCTCGTTTCCTTGTTCCTGAAACTGTGTTTACTACAATCACAGTTAATAAGTCATTCCGTACTGCTTGTCACCGAGATGCTGGTGACTTGAATGAAGGTCTTTCTAATCTTCTTGTTCTTGGGGATGGCGAGTATACTGGTGGCTATCTTGTATTTCCAGAAGTTCGCGTTGCTGTGAACGTTCGTCCAGGCGATCTGCTTCTTGTTAACAATCATGAAATTATTCACGGTAACACTCCTATCGTTTTAAACCACGATAAGGCAGAACGTATTTCGTTGGTTTGTTATTTCCGCGAAAAGATGCTCGAACTTAAGTCATATGATTATGAAATGCTTCGTAAGCAGTACGTTGACGAACGTCGCATGAATAAGGAACATAAGTTTTGGCGTCCTCTTTGGAATGGCGTTTCCCCAGGAATGTGGGAAGATCAAGAGTGGTATGATTACCTTCATAAGCATGATATGAAGGATCCTTATGGTAAGGATGAAACATCTACTCTTGAGGATTTCTTTGCGTGAAAATTGCTAAAATTTGTAATGAGTGGGACCTTCCGTTTAACATTGATGTTAAGTCAGAAGATAGCGTAAGCCTCCACAATCGTTCGTATATTCACTATGCAGCCCAGCACACGGATCTAGTAGCCGCCAAGTGCTGGGCTACAAAGTGGCTTTTGCAAAATGTTATACAGCCAGATGAAAATTATTCTGTTAGAGAATATATGGCTGGTATCGGAGTTCAAACTCTTTTAATTCAAAAACTGTTTAAAATTTCTAAGCATAATGTTGGCGAACTTGATGCTGGGTGCGTAGAACATCTTCTTAGCACAAGATGGGATTGCCCTATTACAGTTGATCTTGAAGATGCTCAAAAGGCTCTTGAGAAAAACGACGAAAGCGATTTAAAGTTTCTTGATTTGCCTAACTCGAGTATTCTTCAAATAACAACTAAGTGGAAAAATGGTTTCGATAAAATGTTCGAATCTAATCCTAAGCTTGTTGTTTGGACAGATACATCAGTAACTTATCCTATGACTATTCATGGCAAAAAGTATGGTGAAATTCTCTCGGCTCAAGTTAATGATAAGTATGATTATGTAAGTGCTTATTCAAACTGGTTGTATAATCGTTTTGGTTATAGTATAATTAGAGCTGCATTTAGAGCTAGGAATGCTGTTTACTTTGCTGCTATTCCTGGTAAGCACGAAACTGAAACAAAAGAGTTTCCTGTTGCTGATAATCTAGATGGGTTTTATTTCATGGGCGAGGAAAAGAGTACTCTTGACAACTTCTTCTGATCAAATTATTGGACGTTGGTCCGAACTAAACAATCAACCAGAAATATCTAATTTAGAAAAAGGAATGGATTTTCGCCGACCGATTTATCGTCGCGAAGTTTTCCTTCGTTTTTATGAATTTCATTTGAAAAATAAGTCGCATCCAGGTGCTGTGTATTTTGCTATGCCTTGGCTCGCTAAACATTTTAATATGGATAAAGAGCAGAAACTTTGGACCGCTTTCGTTAATGGTTGTTCGCAAAACATCGTTACGACTTATATGATCCTACAAAAGTTTCCGACTATCAAAGATCTTGATATTGATAAACTAGACTCTTGGTGGAATGATAATCATCAGAAGTTTAAAGCTGGTTCTGGTTGGGATACAGATCGTAAATACTTTAAGATTGGCAAAACAGGTTTCCCTGCATGCGTTCAAGCTTATAAGAATCAAGTTGATAAGTTCGGCTCCCAAGCTGCTTTGTTTGAACATCTTCAAAACACTGGAGATAAATACAAAAATTTCGAAAGGACTTGGGATTATGTCAGAACTAATTTTCTTAGCTTCGGTCGCCTTTCTACTTTTTCATATTTGGAATATCTTCGTATCCAAGGACTCGATCTCGATTGCAATAGTCTCTTTCTTGGGGATATTGATGGCTCTCGTAGTCATAGAAATGGTCTTTGTAAAGTCCTAGGAAGAGACGACTTAGACTGGTGGAAGCAAGAACTAAAGTATAAGCCAGAAACAATTCAATGGCTTGAACGAGAAGCAGATATTCTTTTTGAAGAAGCTAAAGCTCGCATTAAGCATGAAGATGTAAGTTTCTTTACACTAGAATCAACATTCTGTTGCTACAAGTCGTGGCACAGACCCAACCGCCGTTACCCAAACGTTTATATGGATATGTTTCATGATCGTATTAGATATGCAGAGTCGGAATGGGGTTCGAACTTTGATCTATTCTGGCAAATGCGAAAAGACTGTTTACCCGTTCATCTACGACAAGAAGATACGCCAGGAGATCCAGGACTTACGAAAGAAAAGCAAAACCACTATCTTCATACAGGTCAAGTTATAATGATGGATAAAGAGTGGGATTGTTTTACTAACGACTTTAATAAGCCGAAAGGCATTGAAAGCTTTATGGAGTAATTATGAAAGTTATTGCGATTGGTGGTGAACCTGGAAGCGGTAAAACCACACTTATGAAACGTATTATCTCTTTTTACGAACTTGAACCGAAGTATAACGAAGTTAAGCTCGTTCCTTATATGCAAAAGAACAATGTTTATGTTCTTGGTAAGTATGAAGAAGGCGAGGTCTTTTCAGGAACTGATAGAATGTCTATGGCGGTTCAGCCAGAGGCAATAAAATTCCTTGACTCTTTGCCAAATGATAGTATACTATTATTTGAGGGTGATCGTTTGTTTACCTCTTCTTTCCTAGAAAACTGTGTTGAAAAGTTCGACACCCAGATCATATATCTAGGAACAAAACAAGAGGTGAGAAAAGAACGCTATAAAGAACGTGGTAGCGAACAAAACGAAACTTGGTTACAGGGTCGTGAAACTAAGATCGCTAACATTCTAACTAATTTTTCTTTAATGTTTAACATAGAAAAATATGACAACAATGCCCTCTGCGAACAGCAGAAAGTATTTGATAAGATTAAGGAGTTGGTTGATGGGGCTTCCTAAAGTTGATAAGGAAAAAGAAATTAAGTATAAATATGCCGAAGGTCGAATTATCGCTGACTTTCATGCCTATATAGATAAGACATACGGGCAGCATTACCAAACAGAAAATAACGTTCAATGTTTTGATGCTTGGATTGCTCTCGATGATGCCACTCCTACTTTCCGTAACACCGCTATAAAGTATCTATGGCGTTATGGTAAAAAGAATGGCAATAACAAAGATGACTTGATGAAGGTCTTGCATTACACAATAATGTGTCTGTATAACGATCACTATAAGGATGGTAAATAATGGAAATTAATATCCCAATCGAAGAACTACGTCAGCGTAAGCTTTTTATCGCTACCCCAATGTATGGCGGTCAGTGCGCAGGTATGTTTGCTAAGTCTGTTGCAGATTTGTCTGCTCTTTGCACTCAGTATGGCATTCCTCTTCAAATGTATTTTCTTTTCAACGAATCGTTGATTACTCGTGCTCGTAACTATTGCTGCGACGAGTTTATGCGTTCAGATGCAAGTCATATGATTTTCATTGACTCTGATATTGGATTTAATCCTCAGGACGTTATCGCAATGATGGCGCTTCAGGCACAGGAAGAAGAAAAGTACGAGATCATTGGCGGTCCTTATCCTAAGAAGTGTATCTCTTGGGAAAAGATTAAGCTTGCCGTTGATAAGGGTCTTGCTGATGAAAATCCTAACGTCCTTGAAAAGTTTGTTGGCGATTACGTTTTCAATCCAAAGGGTGGCCAGCAGAGCATCGCTATCAGCGAGCCTTGTGAAGTTCTTGAAATTGGAACTGGCTTCATGATGGTTACAAAGAAGGCAATGCAAAAGTTCTACGAACACTACAAGGATCAGTATATGTACAAGCCTGATCACGTTCGTACAGAACATTTCGATGGTACACGTGAAATTATGATGTTCTTCCAGGCTGAAGTTGATCCAGAGTCAAAGCGTTATCTTTCGGAAGATTATTGGTTCTGTCAGAAGGCACAGGCTGCTCAAATCAAAACTTGGTTTTGCCCATGGATGAAGCTTCAGCATGTCGGTAGCTATATCTTTGGTGGCTCGCTTGCTGACTTGGCCGCTATCGGAGCAGCAGCAACTGCCGATCCTGGTGCTCTTAAGAAAAAGAAGTGAGGTAATATATTATGATGATTCCGCTGACACATCCAGAACCAAACTACGATTTTTGGGTCGATCCATCTGAAATTATTGTTATGGAAAGATATACTAAGCCAAAGTCTATTATCATTACAGCTAGTGATGATCGTCCCGATGTTACTGCATTGGTTCTTAAGTCTGGTAAAATTATGTCTTGCAAGGAAACCCCTACTCAAATTATGGACCTTGTATCTAAAATTATGAATACTGCGAAAGGAAATGTATAATGAAAATTGATGCGAATACAATTAGTGTTCTTAAGAACTTCGCTAAGATTAATCCTTCCATCGTTATCCAGGAAGGTAATACTTTGAAGACCATTTCTCCTTCAAAGACAATCATGGCAAAGGCAAACGTCCCAACTCAGTTTGGTCAGCGTTTCGCTATCTACAACCTTGATCGTTTCATTTCAACTCTTAGCCTTTTCAATGAGCCTGAGTTGAAGTTCAGCGAAAAGTTTGTTGATATCGGTGACAATAATAAGAGCACTCATTACACCTATGCTGATGAGTCTACTATTACTAAGGTTCCCGAAAAGGAAATCACACTTCCTTCGGTTGACGTTTCTTTCCGTCTCACCAACGAAAATCTTAAGGATGTCGAAAAGGCTTCTGGCGTTCTTCAGCTTCCTGAGATCGTTGTTTCTGGTGACGGTAGCAAGGTTTATCTTCAGGCTGCTGATACAAAGAATCCTTCTGGCGATATCTATTCTATCGCTATCGGCGAAACTGATAAGACCTTCAAGGCAATCTTTAAGTCTGAAAATATTAAGATCATTCCAGGCGATTACGATGTAAGCATTTGTTCGCGTGGTATCTCTCACTTCAAGGGAAGTGAGGCTGAATACTGGATTGCTGTTGAATCCAGCTCAACTTTCTAAGTTGACTTTTGACTCGGGAGGAGCTATAATGGTTCCTCCCACTTTTATATTATGGAGTATATATTATGGAACAAGTGAAGAGGGAAGATGTAATTCCTGTTGTTTCTAGGCACATCGGAGATGCATTTTCTAATACAGTTTTCGGTACATCGGCTCCAAGAGTAAAGTGGTGTGATTATCATCAAGCGTTCGAGCCTATTGTAAATTTTTATGTAAGAAGCGACCGTCAACATATCAAAAGAGAACATCTAAAAGAATCAGATTTTAGAAATGTTTGTATCGAGATATGGGATCAGATGACCAAAAATCAACGTAATGGATTTGGTTGGTTGACGGATAGAGAAGTTTTAGAAAAACAAAACTCTAATACTATTGAAAAGTTTCTTACTGACGAGGTAACTGTAAATGAATGAAGAATTTCTCTGGGTAGAAAAGTATCGCCCGAAAACTATTGAAGAAACTATCCTTCCTGTAGAATTGAAAACAACTTTTCAGGAGTTTGTTAAAAATGGTAATATTCCAAATCTTATTCTCAGTGGTAGTGCTGGTGTTGGTAAAACTACAGTGGCTATGGCCATGCTGGAAGAAGTCAAAGCAGACTACATCGTCATCAACGGATCTATGAATGGCAACATTGACACACTCCGAAATGAAATCCTAAACTTCGCTAGCTCTGTTTCCCTATCAGGTGGACGAAAGTACGTCATCCTTGATGAGGCAGACTACCTTAATGCTAACTCTACACAACCCGCACTCAGAAACTTTATGGAAGAGTTCTCGCGGAACTGTGGCTTCATTCTCACTTGTAACTTCAAAAACAGAATCATTGAGCCGTTACATAGTCGTTGTTCCGTAGTTGACTTTAAGATCAGCAAGAAGGATATGGCCAAGCTCGCTATGCAGTTTATGAAGCGGATTGGTGTAATTCTTGAAACTGAAAACGTTGAGTATGACAAAGCTGTAATTGCCGAAGTTATTCAAAAGCATTTCCCTGACTGGCGTCGTGTTCTTAATGAGCTTCAGCGTTATTCAGCTACAGGTAAGATCGATTCTGGTATCCTAGCTAACATTCAGGAAACTAGTATTCGCGAACTTATTGCCTTTATGAAAGATAAAAACTTTACTGAAGTTCGTAAGTGGGCAAAGAATAATATCGACACAGATGTTAATTCACTCTACACCCAGTTTTATGAAACTGCTTCTGACTTCTTTGATAAGAAAAGTATTCCGGAACTGGTGCTTCTGGTTGCCCGTTATCAATATCAAAACGCTTTCGCTGCTAATGCCGAAATCAACTTTGTAGCTTTTCTAGTAGAAGCAATGTTGACTTTGGAGTTCGCGTAATGTTTCTCGACGTTACGCTAAAGCCACGAAAGGAAGAAAAGAAAGAACAAGAAGTAGTCAAGCCCCAATACGATTGGAGGTTTGAAAATAACATTAATTCCGGAAAACAGTTAATCGACTTGGACAATCCACAGGAGTTCAAGTATAGCCAGTGGAGAACTAACCTTTCGTTATCGAATCATACCGATACGCTTTCTAATGTTCAGGATATGAACCTAAACTACCACCTGCCCGATAAGCTTCATTATCATTACCTTTTCTATTCGGTCCGTAAGATAAATCGTTATGGAAAGAAAAAAACCGAACAAGAAAAGAAGATGGAAAGGGAGCTTAAGAAGGAACAGGAGCTTATCGCCTTAGTTCAAGAATATTATAAATATAATGTTGTACGAGCAAAAGAGGCGCTTAAGCTCCTATCCAAGGAGCAACTTGATATTATAAGAAAAAAACAAGAAAAAGGTGGAAGTAAATGAATGATTTATTAGATACGCTAATTGAGGTGAGAATAGCGGAAGAAGAGGACTTTCTAAAGATTAAAGAAACCCTTACCCGAATCGGTGTCGCCTCCCGCAAAGAAAAAAAACTCTATCAATCTTGCCATATCTTTCATAAACAGGGTAAGTATTATATCGTTCATTTCAAAGAAATGTTTACAATCGACGGCAAACCTTCTAACTTTTCCGACGAAGACATGGGTCGCCGTAATAAGATAATTGAGCTTCTTCAGGATTGGGGTCTACTAAAGGTCGTAGAATCCGAAAAGATAAAAGACCCTCTAGCTTCGATGAGTCAAATTAAGATCATCAATCATAAAGAAAAGCACGAGTGGACTCTTGAGGCTAAGTATAATATGGGTCGTAAAAAGAAGTAACTAAGGATTATTTGTAATGAAATTCCCGTGGACAGTTCAAAAGAAAATTAATACCCCAGCCGAAGAAAAGATTGAACAAATCAAGGCTATGCTTTTCCCTCCTCTTAAGTTAGAACAAGAGTTGGCAAAAGATGGTTCCGTGATGAAGTATCACATCGATTATTCTGCTGATTCTAATCTAGACGCTGCTTTGATCGACCTTCAAGAAGGTCATAACGACGAAGTAGCCCATAAGACGATTAATAATGTTATTGAAAGATTGAATAATGTTCGTCGTATGTTGGAAGCATATGCTCAAATCGACGACGAGGCAAAATATATAATTGTCGATAATATGGAGCGCGATAAAGATGTCACAGCAGCAGACGATTGATAAGTTTATCGAAGCTCTCGAAGAGATGATAGATGCTCGCGATGATATGTGGGAAGAAGAGCAGCATCATAATTATAAGAAGCAAATGAAGATAGAAGAAGAAAGATATCTTCCAGCTAAAGAACTAGTTCGTTCTTGTTTAAAGAGAGTAATAGAAGAAACCCTCTCGAAAGATATAGACGAAACTCCTTGGTTTTAAAACGATAGTATAGTATACTATTGTAATAATAGGGGAGTAGCCAATGACGATGCATCTTCTTCCAGTATTCTACACTACAACTTCTACCCGTAAACGTAAAGCAAGTAGCAACAAGCGGTTAGCTAAATCTCAAGCCGAACACGAAGCTTGGGTTAAGTCTATGACTGGCGGTAAAAAAGCCGATAAAAAAGCACTTGACTTTAAATGGAAATCGCGGTATAATGATGATATAAAGGTTGATCGAAGCGATTATGTTTCCGCAGGGTTCGGTAACGGTTCTACTTCTAAACCTGCAGAAAAAGTGTATAGCGGCGAACGTAAACTTCTTGGTATCGCTACTATGCATAAATCTAATATGGTTCCTGTTTTTGCTAAGAGCGACGCTGAAGATATCGCTCGCATGAGGAGAGGTTAATATGGCTGATAATAAGCATCTTGCTCGATTTACAAAGATCAATGATAACTTGACAATCACTCTTTGTGAAAATGGTTATGTCGCTGACATTAGCGGCAATGATTCTAACGATGATTGGATTAGCTCTAAGATCGTTTTCACTGATCTTAAAGACTTGACTTCCTTCATAAAAGAACTCGACGGTATCGAGAAACGATAATGAACCAAGTTGAAATTCAACTTCAAGATATTACGGGTAATTGGCGCACATACCAAATTACTCTAAACAATTCTCAGATGATCCTTTCTGAGATGAAACTGCTCTCTTCTCGCTTTCCTGAACAAAGAGTAAGAGCTGTGGATATGGTTGGACGAATTGTTGACATTCTTTAAAAAAAGCGTTGACTTTAAATCCAAACTACGGTATAATGACTAAATAAAGTGAATCTAGGAGAACATTAATGACTATGACTAATCGCGTTTTGGAAGCATTTAAGAATGGCGAAGAACTTACTGCAAAGCAGATTGCTGCACGTTTCGGTGCTGGCAACCCGCATCGCGTAGTTCATTATCTTCGTGAACAGGGTTACTGCATCTATCTCAACGAGAAGCGTAACTCGAAGGGTACAGTTGTTGCTAAGTACCGTATGGGTACTCCAACACGCAAGCATATTGCTGCAGGTTACAAAGCCATGCAGCTTGGTCTCGTCTAAGAGTCTTAATATAAGATTCAAGAGGCGGGACTAAAATCCCGCCTTTTTTATTGTTGTTTGAAATTGTTAGAAACTTGTTGAGGCAACTTCGGTTGTCTCTTCATGGGTGCATCAGAGCCCGAAGCGTCTGCAGAATATTTAACGCAGAGGTAGCCTTCTCAGTCCGTATAATCAGCTGTAATCGACGGTGGTGACAGAAGTTAGATAGCTGGTGCATCCTTGAAGAGACAATTATAAGAGGCGTGTGGTCCACCACCCCATCGAACTTGTGGACATCTAGCCCTGCACTTATACGCCTGATGATTGCCTGTAATGGCATGAAACACTTCGGTGTCGCGTGGAATCGCCCTAGCAGGGGAATAACTGGCGATCTAGGATGGGGACTTTTTTAATATTGGCGCATAGCTCAGCGGTAGAGCACTGTCCTGATAAGACAGGGGTCGGTGGATCGTAACCACCTGTGCCAACCATTAGATCTCTTAGCTCAGTTGGTAGAGCATTCGACTTTTAATCGAATTGTCGTGGGTTCGAATCCCACAGAGATCACCAAATAAGAATAACGGAGTGTAGCACAGCCTGGTAGTGCGCTGGTTTTGGGTACCAGAGGTCGCAAGTTCGAGTCTTGCCACTCCGACCAATTAATGGAAGTGTGACCGAGTGGTTTAAGGTTCTAGTCTTGAAAACTAGCGGGGGCGAAAGTCTCCCGTGGGTTCGAATCCCACCGCTTCCTCCACTTGACTTTTAAACCTATCACCTATATAATAGGTGTATAACTTGAAATGGAGTAAAAAGTATGAATAAGTATGTTGTAACATTTGTTGGTTTGATTTTTGCTACCGCTGCTTCGGCTAGCGATATTCCTGCTAAGACCCCAGCAGCACCTCCTGCTCCTACACAAGAGTCGGCTGAATTTTATGTTGGCGGTTCTTTGGGTTCGAAGGCTGTAACAAATATCAATCCTTGGTACGACGCTCTTCGCGTTAATGCTCGCGCTGGTTGGGAATTTTCAGAGTTTGCTCGTGTAGAAGCTGATTATGATTATGCTTGGAATGAATCATCAAAGCTTCGTTCACATACAGCAACTACAAACGTAATCGGTCAGTATAAGATTGGTTTCGTTCCTGTTGTTCCTTATGCTCTTGCTGGCGTTGGTTATCGTTGGTCTGATCTTAAGCGCGAGCCTATCTACGTTGCTGGTGCTGGTGTCCGTTATGACATCACAAGCGATATTGAAGCAGATGTTCGTTACCGTTATATCACTGACCGTAAGCGTGATCGCGATGAGAACGTTGTCACGCTTGGCTTAAATTATAAGTTCTAATTTGGGGAATGACAATGCGTAAGATTCTATTAGTTCCACTTATTGCTCTCGGATTGGCTGGCTGTACAGCACGCGAACAGCAACTTGTAGCTGCTGGTGTTGTTGGTGCTGCTGCTGGTGCAGTTGTAGCTAATGAAGCGTCTCAGCCCCGTCCAGTATACGTTGAGCGACGTCCAGTAGTTTATCAGGAACGTTATGTTCCTGTTTATCCTCGTCGTCCTCATTGCTATATCGTCGATCGCCGCACTCCTTACGGCATTCGTCAAGAACGAGTTTGTAACTAAAGTTTATATACTGTTAATTATAACAAACAGGTTATGATAAATCTAAGCCAAATTTAGTTCAAAGATTTAAAAAATTACTTCCAGAATTTAAACCGCAAAACGGTAAAAGACGAGGAAAGTAATTCTATTCCCAGAAATCCGAGCATGGTGCATGGACTTGCCTGTTAAGCAATGGTTAGGTCGGTTCGATTCCGGCACTGGGAGCCATTATATGCGGGATTAGCTCAGTGGTAGAGCGCTTCGTTTACACCGAAGATGTCGGGAGTTCGACCCTCTCATCCCGCACCAAGTCGCTGGATTACTATTCATCGGTTTCTAGATCTGATGATGTGCGTACCAGTAGTGGGGCTGCGATAACTTAGCCACTATAAAAGACGCGGATGAATTTGGGGACATAGCTCAGTTGGGAGAGCGGTAGCTTTGCAAGCTTCAGGTCTGCGGTTCGATCCCGCATGTCTCCACCAAAATGGGTGTGGGTAGACAGCGTTTATGCATGGAACCCTCAAACGGTTGATCGCGACAAATAGATCCGACGGGAGCCAAGGTTAGCTCCCACTTATTCGCTGTTGTAGTTCAATTGGTAGAACAGTTGATTTGTAATCATCAGGTCGGGAGTTCGATTCTCTCCAACAGCACCAGTTTATACTCGTGTCAACTAAGCGTAAGTTCTCTTGTCTACGGCAGTATTCGGGAGCATATAGGTTCAAGTCCTATCACGAGTTCTGATCCTGTTGCCGTCAGAGAAGGCTTCCCGCTGTCTACGGGAAAAGGAGGGTTTGAGTCCCTTCAGGATCGCCAATTGTTGCCTGAGTAGGATGGTAATATACGGGACTGCAAATCCTTGAGAACCCAGTTCGATTCTGGGAGGCAACTCCATTAATGCGGATGTAGCTCAGTGGTAGAGTCCTTGCTTGCCAAGCAAGTTGTCGTGAGTTCGAATCTCATCGTCCGCTCCAATAAATGCGCTTGTGACGGAATTGGTATACGTATTGGTCTTAGAAACCAAGTTTTGGGGGTTCGACTCCCTCCAAGCGCACCAAATATGCTGCCTTAGCTCAGTTGGTAGAGCACTCGATTAGTAATCGAGATGTCGGGAGTTCGAACCTCTCAGGCAGCACCATGCCATCTTAGTGTAATGGTAGCACAAGAGTTTGTGGCACTCTTAGCACTGGATCGTAACCAGTAGATGGTACCAAGAATTGGAAGAGCGGCGAAGTTGGAGAGTCGCGGTCGACTGTAAATCGATTCTGTACGGTGAGTTGGTTCGAATCCATCCTCTTCCACCATTACGGAGAGTTGGCCGAGAGGCTTAAGGCAAGCGTTTGCTAAATGCTCGAACCCTAACAGGTTCCGTGAGTTCGAATCTCACACTCTCCACCACCCTAAATAGTTATATATCAGTGAAGTGTTACGGTAGCACGGGATTCTCCAAAAATCTAGGCGAGGGTTCGACTCCTTCCACTGGTGCCATTTAGATAGGGAAAAATAAGTAATGAAAAAGTTAGTCGCATTATTTTGTTTATTTTCTTCTGTTTCATATGCTAATGAAATTCAATTTCAGTTTAGAAGTCCTGCTTTTAACGGCGTAGGGTTTTCTTCTCATGTTCTTACGATAGAAAATTTAGAACAAACAAGAAAACAAAAGTTATTAGATGATAAAAAAGCCGAGGCAGCTAAAGCAGCTTCGGATGCTAAAAATACAAACCTAGCCAAGTTTCTAAACAATTTAGAAAGTCGCGTCTATGCGACCTTATCCCAGAAGATAGCCGAACAGCTTTTTAGCGACGACGGCAAAACTTCTGGGTCTTTTGATATTGCATCTAATAACGTTGCTTGGTCATCTGATGGTTCTAATATAACATTAAGAATAACAGATGCTGCTGGTAGCGTTACTGAAGTGGTAGTTCCGTATGGGAGTTTAGCATGGTAAAAACGATAAAAAAATTATGGATTGCTATATTTGCTGGCTTACTTGTTGCAAGTTGCACAGGTAAAGAAATAACAAGCGCAAGGCATGTAGAGCCGCAAGTTGATTCCCCAGAAGTAATTAAAACTTCTAAGAGATTTAATGAATTAGCGAACCTTGCTCCTGTAGATGGGCCAAAGGTTCCTATTGCTGTTTATAAGTTTGCTGACTTAACTGGCCAAAGAAAACCATCGCAAAACTATGCTTCGTTCAGTTCTGCAGTAACGCAGGGCGGCGAAGTTCTTTTAATTAAAGCTTTACAGGATGCTGGCAAGGGTCAATGGTTTATGCCCGTTGAACGTGTTGCTCTTGAAAACCTTGTAAAAGAAAGACAGCTTATTCGTTCACAGAGAGAGCTTTATGAGAAGGATCAGGCAAAGCCTTTGACGCCTCTCATCGTTGCTGGTATTATGATTGATGGTGGTATCGTCGGGTATGACTCTAACATCGGTACTGGCGGTATCGGTGCTAGATTCCTTGGCGTAGGAGCTACTCAGGAGTATAGAAAAGACGAAGTTACTATAATGTTAAGGTTAATTTCTATAAATACAGGTGAGATACTTTTATCTACTGGCGTTACTAAAACCGTATTCAGTACAGGTGTTAATGCTAACGTATTTAAGTTTGTTGATGCTGGAACTAAATCAGTAGAGTTCGAAGCTGGTTCTTCTGTCAACGAACCGACAACGTATGCCGTTAGAATCGCGATTGAGGCGGCAGTTACAGAGATGATTAAAGAAGGCGCTAAGAAAAACTTATGGAGCTTTAAGAAGGGAAAATAAATGCAACTATTAACAAGAATGATGGCGTTATTGTCATTCTTGGTTATGGTAAATTATGCAAACGCAGCAGGAAATAGTGTATACGTTGATCAGATAGGCGATGGTTCTACGATCAGTATGACCCAAACTGGTAACACTAATTCTATTGGTAATGCAACGAATAAAGCGACTTTTAACGGACAAAACAATATCGTAACAATCGACCAAATAGGTAACACTAACGTTGCCAACGTAGTTGTTTTTGGTGATGGCGTTACTATAAACTCTTTGGTAACTGGCGATAACAACGCAGTAGGTATTTCCTGTGGTTCTGGCGGATCTTGTTCAGGTTCGTCTCTAGTTAATACAATTACAGGCGATAACAATACTGTTACTCAAAATGCCGAAGGTTTTACACTTTCAACAGTTACAATCAATACAGATAATAACACAGTAAACATTCAGAACGATTCATCATCAGTTGCTGGTGCAAAAAGCACTGTGCTTATCGATGGCGGCGGCGGTAATGAAGTAGCAATTAAACAAACTGGTGTAGCAGGTATAAATGGACATGAAGCAGACGTGAATATCCTGGGCGCTACTAATACGGTAGATATTAAGCAAGGTGGCGGCGTTGATTCAAAGGTCATTTCTACAATCACTGGTTCTGGCAACACTCTTACTATTAGATCCAACCACAACTAAAGCTGACGTTGGTAAAGTAACAGAGCAAACAGGTCCAACTGAAATTAAACGTAATACAGCTGTGATTTCAAGCGCCATTCAAAGTGGCATTGAGATGAGAGATACAATCACAACTGCTAATGGTAAAGCTGGCATTACATTTCAGGATGATACTAAGGTTCAAATAACCGAGCATTCTAAACTTGTAATTGATAACTTTGTTTACGATGATTCTAAGAAAACTGGTAAGCTTGGAATCAAGATGGCTTTGGGAACTATTAAATATGCATCAGGTCAAATCGCTAAATCTGATCCGCAACAGGTTGTTGTTGAGACGCCCACAGCTACAATCGGTGTCAGAGGAACTGACTTTTCTGGAACTGTTGACGAGATCGGTCGCAGTACTGTTATTCTTTTACCTTCTTGCCCTGTTGGGTGGAGAAATGTTGAACGCGATTGTATCACAGGATCTATATCCGTAACGACTGATATGGGTACGGTTTGGTTAACAAAGCCATTCGAATCAGTTGCAGTTGGTAGTAGAATGACTACACCGAAGTCAGCTATCCTTAATCTCAATTTAGATCAAATCAATAACCTAATTATTGTTACCCCACCGAAACAGGTGGCAGTTCAAGAAAATATAGTAACTAAAGCTTACAATTTTCTTGATGAAGATCTACTTGGAAAAGACCTATTAATATATACCGAGTTAAGTAAAAATTACCTATCAGAGTATAATAAGTTAGATAGAAATTATCTCGATTCAGATTACCTTATGAACCTTTTGGATATAGCATCTTCTCAATTACTAGGTAACGAATTAACTGAATATAATGCTCTATTGCCTAAGTATAATGCTGCAACTGGATTGAAGTATTTCGTTGAAAATGACTATGTTACATTATATCGCGAAGTAAGTGGTGCATATGCAGAAGTAACGGTATCTACTAATAACAGTTTAACCGTAAACATTACCCAAGAAAACATTACTATTTCTCAAATTGTAAATAGTAGAGGAACAACAACTATCAATATAAAGCAGGGTAACTGATGAAAACACTTTTAGCTTTACTTTTTATGACTACTGCTGCTTATTCGCAGAATATTAATAATGCAATCGTGAACATTCAAGGAGCAAATCAAAATGTTATTATTACTCAGTCTGCTTCTGGTCATTCTGCTAATTTGCAACTTTCAGGCGACGGGATTAGCGTTTCAGTCACTCAGTCTGGAATTAATGCACAGTCTTTTAGCCTTAGCGTTGTATGTGGTAGCAGCTGCCCTAATAGTCCATATATCATCAACCAGTACTGAAAATGGAAAATCTGGGCAAATATCTTACAAGTACGTGGGCAGCTGCTATCAGCGCCTTTCTCCTGTTGACATTGTATGTTATCAATCCAAGTCCTATCGAAACACTACAGCTGAAAACCTTTGACTATCTGATAGGAACACTAGAAAAGAAACAGTCGGATGAAGTTGTTTTCGTTGAGTTTGGCGAAAAGTCAGTTCAAAAATTTGGTCAATGGCCATTTGACCGAAGGGATATTGCTCAAACGATTGATACGCTCCGCGATTCAGGTGCAGCAGTTATTTCAGTTCCTATTTTATTTTCTGAAAAAGATAGAGCTGGTGGCGACCAAGAGCTCGCAAAAAGTTTAGGAGGTGGTAGCGTTGTCATTTCTCAAACTCCTACATCTCAATCAAGACCAGCAGATGCTGCTCGCAGAGGGTTTGCTAGTATCGGTAATGCTCCTGATCCATGGTTGTATACTTGGAGGGGGGCTGTGGCTCCTTTACCAACATTGGCAGGAAATGCGGATGGTGTTGGGCTTTTGGCAGTTGCTCCCGAGCGCGATGGCGTTGTCCGTCGTATGCCTATGTTGGCTCGGATTGGCGATACACTGTATCCTTCTTTTGTATTGGAAACCTTACGAACAGCTGCTGGCGATCCCTCTTACCAAATCAAAACAGGTGAAGCGGGTGTCGAAGCCGTCCGCATCCCACAGTTCCCCGCCATCTCTACAGATAAAAACGGTCGCATCTGGCTCGGATGGAACAACAACTTCAGCAAGATTGAAGCAACTGAAATTACAAAAGAAACCGTCGAAGGGAAAATTGTTATCTTAGGATTGACCATCGAAGGTGTTGGTGGTATAGTTGCAACACCTATCGGGGAGAAGTGGGCACATGAAGTGCAAGGTCAAGCACTTCAAACTTTAATTGACGGAACTTCTATAAGCCGTTTACCAGAGAGTAAGCTACTAGAGACAGCGCTGCTAGTATTGCTATTAGGCACATTGCTAATTCTAATACCTCGTACTTCGGTCTTTTGGACCATACCTGTTTTGATAACATTTGTCGTTTCCATTGTCGGCGGTTCGTATTATATGTTTTTAAATTATATGCAGCTGTGGGATCCGAGCTACATATTACTTAGTTGCATCGCAATATTTTTTCAATTGACGTTTAATAATTTCGCTCGTGAATTCAGATTAAAACAACAAATTAAAAAGCAGTTTGGAACTTATCTTTCACCAGCTCTTGTAGAAAAACTACAAAAGAATCCGGAGTTATTACGCCTTGGCGGAGAAACCAGAGAACTTTCAATTATGTTTACTGATGTTAGGGGTTTCACTACTATTAGTGAGCATTATGGATCTAACGTTCAAGGTCTTACTGAGATTATGAATCGCTACATGACAGCGATGACTGCGAAAATACTTGAAAATGAAGGAACGCTTGATAAATATATTGGTGATGCTCAAATGGCTTTTTGGAACGCACCACTAGACGATAAGGATCACGCTAAACATGCAGTTAAAACAGCTCTTGAAATGCTTGGCGACTTGGATCGCTTCAATGCTGAAATCGCCAACGAAGGTATTCCTGCTTTCGGTATGGGTCTTGGTATCAATACTGGTTCTGTTGTTGTCGGAAATATGGGTAGCTCTCAGCGTTTCGATTATACTTGCCTCGGTGATTCTGTTAACTTGGCCTCTAGACTAGAAGGTCAATCAAAACCGTATCATGTAAAACTGATTATAGGTCAACGTACTTACGAGTTAGTTAAAGATGAATATCTATGCTTGGAGCTTGATTGTCTTGCTGTGAAAGGAAAAACTGAAGGTGTTAACATTTACACGATTGTTGATAGGAATAGCATCAACATTGCTTATTCTCGTACTCATGCGGACTTTATAAAGTTTTATAGAGGTCAAAAGTGGGATAAGCTAAAAGATTATTATAAAACGCTTCAAAATGCATTTGATGGTGAAATGAAAGAATATTATGATATGATGATGGAAAGAGTAAAAGAATATAAAATAAACCCACCAGGAGAAAATTGGGATGGCGTCTTCAGAACCAATAGTAAATAAGTATCGTTCTGTATTCATATCAGATGTTCACCTTGGGACAAAAGCGTCACAGGCTGATGCTCTATTAGAGTTTATGAAAACGTTTGAATGTGAAAAGTTTTATTTGGTAGGCGATATTATTGACTGCTGGGCTATGTCAAAAAATATGTATTGGACACAAAGTCACAATGACGTTGTACAAAAGATATTAAGAAAAGGTCGTAAAGGTACTGATATCATATATGTGTCAGGCAATCACGACGAAATACTAAGAACGTTTGGTGATCAGTTCTTTGGTAACATTCACGTATTAGAACGTTTCGTTCATATTACAGTTGATGGTAAACCTATACTTGTCATACACGGCGACCAGTTTGATGCTGTAATTAGAAATGCAAAGTGGTTAGCTCATCTAGGTTCTTGGGCGTATGATGTAGCGATGGCGCTTAACACTCTTGTTACTAAAGTTAGAAACTGGTTTGGGTTGCCATATTGGTCATTGAGTGCATGGGCTAAGTACAAAGTAAAAGAAGCTGTAAACTTTATTGGCAATTATGAAGAGACCCTTTCTTCTTTTGCTAAAACACAAGAAGTTAGCGGTGTTGTTTGTGGTCATATCCATCACGCTAACATTGGCGATTTCAACGGTATTAAATACTATAACTGTGGTGACTGGGTAGAATCTTGTACTGCTATTGTTGAACACTATGATGGTAAATTCGAACTAATAAGGTGGAACGATGAAAGTAAATAAGTTAGTTTCTAAACTTTACAAAGCTATCCTTGAAAAAAATAAGGATAAAGAAAAGAAAGTTTGGTTTAAAATTCTTAAGAAGTCTTTGAAAAATAAGAAAACACAAGCTGTAAAATGATTCTTATCGCAACTGACGCTTGGGAACCACAAGTTAACGGCGTTGTTATGACCTTAAAGAAAATACAAGAAGAGTGTGATGATGTTATTTTCATCACACCGAACGATTTCAAATCATTTCCATGTCCATTATATAATGAGATTAGTTTAGCCATACCTTTTGGCATAGATGAAAAGATAAAGAAACTAAATCCAAAGTATATTCATATCGCTACAGAAGGACCGATCGGGTTAGCTGTAAGAAACTGGTGTGTAAAAAACAAAAGAAACTTTACAACGAGCTATCACACAAAGTTTCCTGAATTTTTAGAAGCAATGATTAAGTTTCCAGCTAAGTTTACATACAAATATATGAAGTGGTTTCATTCTAAAAGTTCAGCTGTGATGGTGACGACTGATAGTTTGAAATTAGATCTTGAAAGACGTGGGTTTGTTAATCTTGTTAAATGGACTCGTGGTGTAGATACTAATCTATTTAAACCACCGAAGCCGAAAAGATTAAAGGGGCAGATACCAATGCTTCTTTATGTTGGTAGAGTTTCGGTAGAAAAAAACATCGAAGCTTTTCTTGATTTAGATATTAAATCAACAAAGGTTGTTGTTGGCGATGGTCCAGAACTTGAAAGATTAAGAAAAAAATATCCGTATGTAAATTTTATGGGCAAATTAACAGGTAATAATTTAGCATTTGTTTATCAAAATGCTGATGTGTTTGTATTCCCATCAAAGGCAGATACATTCGGTATAGTTATTATTGAAGCTCTTGCTTGCGGAACACCAGTTGCTGCTTATCCAGTAACTGGTCCAATCGATATCCTCAATAAAAAAGTTGGGGCTATGAATTGGGATCTTAAAGTTGCTTGCGAAAAAGCAGTCAAACTTAAATCGTCTGACTGCTCTAACTTTATTAAGGAAAATTACGATTGGAAGAAAACAGCGAAAATGTTCATAGACAATCTAAGGAAGTAATATTACTTTACTTTCTTATTGGATTCGTCTGGCTTTTCCTCGGTCTTTTGCTCTGGTACAGATACGGACCTGTTATTTTCTTCGATCAAAAACTGATGAGCTTGCTTTGTTAACTCGTCATGTTCCATTTTACGTAGTTGAAGAACAATATTAACTTTTTGATTTAAACGAATAAGGTCATTATCTAACATGCGAATACGATCAATAAGCGCAATCAAAACTTTATTAGCCTCTGAGAGTACTGGCTTAACTTCCTGTGTAGCCCAAGTCCACACATAAAAAATCATATAACCCATACCTGCCGCAGCGACAATAGGAAACCCATACTTTGAAATTAATTGAGCAATATCACCCATGGTCAGTCCCTTCTTGCATCGTTTTTGCCGTCCGCACGGGCGATACGGTCAATGTCAGGTTTAACACCCATGGCGTTGGAGACGAGAGTGTCGATTCTTATGACGTCGTGGTTCATCGTCTTAACTCTGTTATCGAGAGCAGTAATGATTCCACTGAGTCCTTGGACGCTACTCATAACACCAGCAAGGATGAATTTAATCGTTAAGAAAATAAAGTATCCCATTGCGCATGCAGCAGCGATAGGAAAGCCGACATCGGCGATTAATTTAAACCAAGTATCCATAAAAACCTCCACCTTTTTTATTATTTATAAATAGAGTAGAGATGTTGTTTCGTTATGTGTCTGATGATTGATGAAATTATCAAACCATAATGGAGCCAAAAATGAAAAAGATTCTAGCGGCGACAATCGCCCTATTTGCATTTACATCGGTAGCGTTTTCACAAGATTACTCACTAAGCGCCAGTGGATGGACAAATGGTCCTGCTGGGACAGCTACAAAGACTGGCACACAAACAATTCAAGCTGGCATGAATGCATGGGCAATCAGCCCATACACGGGATCGACGATGGTTGGTCTCACACCAACTAATCCAACAGCAACATATACCAATATGACAAATGCGCTCGGTATGAGTGCCGCTTCTGTATCTGCTCTTTCTGGTGAAATCGCTGCACAAAATCCACAAGGTGGTGGTAACATTACCAACGCAGCATGGGTCTATAAAGATTTCCCACTTGCAGCTGCTACTAAGTTCTCGATGTATTGGGTTTACACATCGACTGACTACGTTCCGTTCAATGACGGTTCTATCACAACATTCGTGAACACAGGCAACGCAGCTGCTCTTGGTAAGATCAATAACGTTCTTACACAATACATTCTGCTCGGTGCTACAAATCCAGGAACAGGTAACTATTCGACTGGTTCATACGGTTCAACTGGTTGGCAGATCGTCAACTACGAAACTGTAGATGCTGGAACGTATCGTCTTGGTTTCGCTTCATTCAATCAGGGTGATACTGCTCTTTCGCCAGTTCTGTATGTGAACGATGGTCTTGGATCTGTAACTAAGAACGGTCAGACGTTCGGTGCTGTTGCTCCTAACAATCCAAACATGCCAACGGTTGATCCTACACCAGCTCCATCGAACCCAACAGTTGTAAGCACAACACCAACAACACCAACTGTTACTTCGACAACGACTTTAGGGACACCAACAGCAGCACCAACGTTGGTTACAACATCTAGCACGAATACAGGATCTAAGTTTAATGTAACTCAGACAACAACTCCTGTAACTGCTACGCCATATACAGTCACAACGGTTACAACACCGAAGGTGATTCAGACATGGAGTAACAATACAACCACAACCGTTGCTGATCCAAACAATCCTGCAACTACAACAACACAAACTGGAACTGCTTATCAGTTTGGTGATTCAACTTCAGCAAACAAAACTGCTTCAGCTGTTGCTTTGAAAAATTCTTTAGATTATAGAAACTTTAATCCATTTATCGTCGACGCTTTATCTATCAAAGACGGTCAGTGGGCACAGCCAATTTTAGGATTTACTAGAATAAATGGTGGTTTAAGATCATCTGGTTTAAGCTTCGGTTATCAAAATACTATCGGTAAAAACACTTATGGTATTGCTGGTGCTTATGAAGAAGTAGAATCTTATGTATATAATAATTCAAATTCATTATTCAAAACTGGTTCCGGAACTGCTTATTGGTTAACTAAACAAGATCTTGCTTTGGTAAAAACTTCTGTTGGTTATAGTAATACAAATTATAACTCAGCAGTAAACCTCACTGGTTTCAATTTAAGCAATTCAAATAAGGTAAGTCAAAATACCGCATATACGGATATTACTGTTTATTCCGGAAAAGACTATTTCGGGTTTAGACCTTTATTCGGCGCGACGTTAAACTATAGCGATATATATTCATCAAAAGAATTTGGTTCTCCTTTGTTATCTACTCTCCCTGAAAAGAAAGATAGAACAGAAGTTCGTCCATATGCAGGTGTGCGTTATCAACTTGACCAAGATTTTTCTGTTGAAACTAGAGTTACTCAATCTAAAGATTTCAAAACAGTTGGTCAAGTTCGTGTAAAGTATGATAAGAAAATAAATGAAACTACCTCTGCCTTTGTATCGTTAGGGGGCGATTATGGCGGCAATGGTTATAAAGGTGTTTCTGCTATGGTAGGATTAAACTTTAAGTTCTAAAAATTTCCAACACACGATTAACATACTGAGAACGCTCCAGCTTAAATACCTGGGGCGTTTTTTCGTCGTCAACTGTTATGATGATAACGATTTGAGGAACTGCAATTTTATAAATCCATTCAAACATCATAGCATAGCAAGTAGCTTGTATAAAGTAGTTTTCGATCCATTCAGCTTTTTTCATTCTCTTTGAAGTTTTAAAGTCGATAATAGATACAACGCCATCATATTCAGCAACTAGATCGGTTCTACCAGCGCAACCAAGAGCTTTTGAATAAAGGGGTATCTCAACGCCAAGAACAGTATTAACATGTTCATCTAAAATCTCTTTAATAGGTTTAAAAGATTCTATGTTAATGGGCATCTCTTTATCGCTGTAATACTTTTCTTCATTCAAAATATATCGTTCAGCAATAGAATGAATAGCTGTCCCACGACGAGCAGCCTGCACGGATATCTTTTGAGCTTCAGCTTCGCCAACCCTTGCTCTCCATTCTAATAAAGCAGTTTTATCAGTACGCTCGCCAAGAATAGTTGTGACGGACTTTAGCTTTGTTAAGCCATCAGGCAAAACGTAATAACGCTGGCCACCGATATTTTCAGTGGCCAGCTCAACAGTTGGAACGAACTTATGAATAAATGTTTTACGCGACAATTCTCAATTTGTCCTTTTGAATAATATAGTCTTTCACCATGGAGCTTCGGACAATATCATGTTCATTAAAATCAATAAAGGTAAAGGACTTCATACGTTCAATAATTCGCATAAAATCAATCAACCCATTTTTTTCATGTTCTTTGGTGAAGTCTGATTGACGGAAATCCCCAGAGAAAATAATTCTACAATTTTTACCAACGCGAGTAATTACCGAGTCTAGCTCGTGTAATGTCATGTTGGCAATTTCATCCACCACAATGATACAATCATTAAGAGTAATGCCGCGTATGAAAGATGTGGAGATAAATTCAACCACATTCCTGGATTTAAGATACTCGTAAGAATCCGAGCGACCAAAGAGCTCTGTACAGATTGCGTAGTAGGGTGCTTCATACACTTTTGCCTTTTCTTTAGAGTTACCTGGAAGGAATCCCATATCTCTAGTTGGAACAACACTTCTAACAATAACAAGTTTTTTATACTGACTATTTTCACCAAGTATTTGATTCAATCCCAAATACATAGAAATAAAACTTTTACCAGTACCAGCGATTCCATGAAGCATCAAATTTTTACCATTATGATATGCTTCAAAAGATAGCTTTTGGTTTTGCGTTAAAGGTTCTACATTTTTGAGTTTAAAATTTAATTTTTCTTGATTATCTACCTTCTCGTTATTTTGCCTAAGAATACGTTTTTCTTTTCTTGTTAGTCTCTTAACGTGTTCCATTATTACCCTTTAAAAAGTATTAATGGTGCTCTTCGTAAGACCTCCTGAATTTTTATCTTTAATATTTTTCAAGATATCTCTGAACCCCTGATCAGGTTTGCCCATACCGCGACCAGAAGAGATCATTGGTGCACCATTTACAAGTTGAACTAAATGTGGATTTAACTTCAAGTAATCATCTAGAGCCGAGATAGTCATAAAGTCCTCGAACTCTTCGCCAGTTTCATTATTAAGAAATTTATATGTGGGCATTATTGTCTAACCTCGAACATATGATCATCATCCCAATCATCATCTTCATCTTCAGTTAGAGCCGAGATATCCTTGGTGCGGAGGGCTCGCTCGACTCTACGCTCTTTATGCTTATTTACAAAATTTTTAGGATTGTATGATTCTGCCTCTTCATCATCATACGAATAATCATTTTTACGAAACTTTTTAATTTGTTGTTTACTCATTCTTGAATAAGCCCTGGTAGCGCCTCTGTTACATGTTGAAGGGTAATGCCTTTAATTGGCTTTTTGTCTTTGATATGGCAAAGAAGTTCTGCATCTTTTGGAGCAACGTTTTCAAGCAAATTAACGAACATAGTTTCGCGCTTGAGTTGCGGAAGATCGGGGTGAAACCCCTTGATGTAATATGTTAGCTTTTGACATTCTCTAATAAGAACGTTTTCCTGATCAACCAATTCATTTGGCTTATAAGGAGGAACTCCAGGAGGGAGTGCCCATTCGACCTTTGGGTCATAACAAGCCTGAAGGATAACGCGAAGAGGATAGCTATCGTTGAACTTCAACGCATCAACCTTTTCTTGTGTTCTCTTTAGCTTTGCTACTTTTTCTAAAAATTCTGCCATTCCGATTTGCATTTAAAACTCCGCGATATTTTCCATTAAGTTTTTCAAACGATTTGAAATAAAGTAGTTCATCAATTTAGAACGATCCTTGCCGCCCTGTGCATTATATGATTCCATCACCTTGTGGTGAATTTGTTTAGGTATATATTCGAGATCGATTAGCGTTTTATTACGCATATAGTTTTTGAACAAAGTATGATCTGACTTATCATCAAGACCAAGCTCAATCAATGCATCGATTTTCTTTTGTGTCAATGGCTTTTGGCGGTCCCCAACAACAAAACAATTATCAGTAGAAAGTACGTTAGGTACGCCATCTCCGCTATCTCCCTTTAGAACATGTTCTTGTAGGTAACGCTCTGGATCATTATGAGTAATCCACTTCTTACGAGTCGGGTCATACTGTTTCACATTTGCATATGTATGTAGCTGAATGAAATCTTTATCGCCAGAAAGAATAAGAATAGGATCGTTACCGAGATCAGACCCGAACTCTTTTACAAGGGTTCCGATAATATCGTCGGCTTCGGCGGCTTCAATATCAATAATACGGTATGGAAAATATTCTTTAAGCTCTGCGCGAATCTTATTCAAGCATTCGAAAATTTGCTTCCAGTCAAGTTCTGATTTTTCTTGACTCTTTTTACGATTAGCTTTATAGTAAGGGAAGGCTTGCTTGCGCCAATAATTCGTGTTATCGCAAGCAATAACAATTTCACCGTAGTCGACGCCAAACTTGGTCTTATACGAACGGATAGAATTTAAAATCATATGGCGAACCATATTTTCTTCAAGTTGCGCATTCGTATGGTTGCCTAATTGCATAAGCAAATTCGAAAGCATAACCTGATTCAAATCAACGATAATCACATTTCACCTGTTAGTTGGTTTCGCTTTTTTTCAATTCTAAACAAAGAGAGTCAGCAATTCTAAGTGCGCCAACTTCTTCGTTATCTGGGGAAAACACGTTCTCTGATATTTGCTGGAACGGGTGGTAGATATCATAGTATTTACACATATACGATCTCAAAGCTTCTATGATAAATGCGCCGTCTTTAATATCTTCGTCGACTTCATCATCCGATAGAGTAAACCCAGCAACTTCTAATTGATTGAAGATAATAGGAGCTAGGTTTGCAATGGTTTCTTGGATATGGTATAATTTCATCATTTCTACTTTGTTAGCGATATCCTCTATCACCAACTCTTCACTTTTAATAGCACTCTGTTTAGGAAATAGAATAACGTTATTACTACTATGCATCTATCTTTCCATTTCTAATAATATAATACCGTATATTCGGTTTAAAGTCAACTGCTATTATTTAGGTTTTTACAACTTCATAGAAGGATTAGAGCAGTGTTCTTTACGTATTTCCTGGGAGATAGAATGCATTAGCATTTGATGTATATCTTCGACAACCCCATAATTATTACTAGGAACGAGTATGATATTATCTGCAAGCTTTTCCGAGTAAACCTTACCGCCATCGAAACCAACGAAAGCGATAGTAGCCCATCCTAATCTCCTTGCAGTTTTCAACCCCTCTAGGATGTTATTAGAGTTACCGCTAGAAGATATCGCGATTAAGATAGAACTTACAAACTTCGAATTAACATATTCTATTTGTTTTGAAAATACTTCGTCATAGTTGTAATCATTAGCTATGGCGGTCATAAGAGAAACGTTTGTCGCAAGGCTAATTACGTTACCCTTTAACATAGTATCGTGACAAACACCTTTAGAATGGTCACATGAAAAATGCTGAGAAATTGCAGCAGAGCCACCGTTACCGATTGCATAAACTGGGGTGTTATTGAGGTAAGCATTTCTTAGTATATCACAAACTTCTGCGACTTCTTTCTCGTCAACTTTAACAGAAGCTTCCTTGATCATATTAGCATAATCGCAAAAAAATTTACTCTTTATCATTATTAAACATCTCCACGGTAGAACCGTATTCTACAAATTTAAATTTAAATCTTTCGTAGTTATTCATTTTCTTAGTAAAGGTGTAGTGTTTATCTTCAGGAACATAAAATAACATATAACCACCGCCACCAGCTCCTAGTAACTTACCACCAAGAGCGCCACCAGACATAGCAGTTTCGTACATTTTATCAATATGAATGTTACTGATATTTTCTGATAGTTTTTTCTTATAAGTCCAAGATTTATCGAGCAACTCGCCAAAAGAATTTAAATTAGAATTAATCAAATAACCTAATGCTTCTTCGGCTAGATCTACCATTACCTTTGTATTTTCTATAGTATCCCCGCCACTCTTTAAATTATCTACTTGAGATGATAAGATAGAAGACGCCTGACGATTAATACCAGTATTGTATGCAAATAAATTATACTGTAATTTGTCCAAAACTTCAATCCCAATCGGAACTGGAGTTACAGATACTTTATCTTTATCAAAACGAATAACATTAAAGCCACCGTAGGCAGCAGCATACTGATCTTGTTTTCCGATAGGTTCATTACACTTATCAATTTCGATATGACAAGCAAGTTCTGCTAGATCCCTCTTGTTATAAGGAAACCCATATTCTTTAGCAAGAGCTGCCAATATGCCAACAGTAAATGTAGATGAAGAACCTAATCCTGTTCCCTTCGTAGGAACGTCGGAGAAACTAGCAATTTCAATATTATTTGTAATGCCCATATAACGAAGCACTTCACGAATTCTATCGTGTTTAATGTCTGCTATGTTTTTAGGATATTCCATCTCTGAATAAACAAGCTTGATATGATTAGCAACACAATGATTGGCAGCAATGTAAATGTGTTTGTTAATCGCTGTTGATATAACAAGCCCAGGATGGTCGTTATAAAACTGAGGTATGTCGCTCCCTCCACCGAAGAAGCTAATACGCAGTGGAGTTTTTGTTACTATCATGTTTTATATGTAAAAGTTCTAGCAGGAGCTTTACGCGACTCGATTGTAGGATAAGCTTCCTTAAGATCGATCATCATATTTTGCCACTGATGAGCGATCATGTTAGAATCGAATCTTCTATCTGCATAAGCTTTAACAAACTTCAAATAGTTTTGAACCTGATCTTCGTTTACAATATCAATAGCATGACTCAAATGCTTATAAAAAGTTTCGGCATGGCTGTTAATATTTTCATTAAACTGATACATCGAAGTTAGCTGTCCTGCTGTATCAGACAAAGCTGCTAGGTTAGGATGAACGCAAAGCAAACCTGCTGACATAGATTCAATAAGAACTCTACATGCAGTTTCTTTCCAAATACAAGGATAGGCTAGGATATGAGACTTTTGTACATGCTCGCGAAGAGTAGCTTGATCGGCAAAGCCATGATATGTCATCTGTGGGTGATTACGAATACGATCATAAATGCCACTGTAAGCCTTATCGGAATCTTCCCAACCATAGATCTTAAAGCTAGAAAAAACATTCAAATGAACATTCGGTCTGTTCTTTGCAATCTCTTCAAAAATAGGAACGAGCAACTCAAGACCACGCTGAGGTGTCGAAAAGTAAATCAAATTTACCTTTTCCTTTTCCTTTGCAAGAAGAGGAATAGGATCAACTGGAGTTTCGATAATTTGAACTTTATCGTCTAGAGGAAACCCAAGCTTTGTATTAAAATCGTTTAGCTGCCAGTTACAGTTGAAAACGAACTTATGAAAGCGGTTTCTACTTTCCTTAGATTTCAAATGACTGAGTTCTGGATCTTCAGCAAGGTCGTGCATCCAGTAAACGCGAATTTTTTCTTCGTTAAGGTCTCTAAAACGAGAAGGAATAATTTGAAACTCATTAGCCAACTTTTCTGGAACGAGACTAGCAAGTTTACGCTTTGTTATTTCCGTTCCGCCATGTGCGTTCTTAGAAATCTCGTTCTCTTCAAAACCCTTCATTTTCTAACTCCATAATTGTGCAGCATGCATCCAAAACGTCAATGCACATATAATCAGGTTGAATTTCTTTTAAGTCGTGTGGGTAAACATACAAGTCACCAAGGAACATTGTAGTCAGTTTACTTCTATATCCAGGAACTATATCTTTCCAACGATCGCCTATGATATAGCTTCCGTCTCTATCGATATTATACTTTTCAATTAATGCCTCGATCATACCATTTCCTGGCTTGTAATAATCAGAGGTTTTATCAAGAGCGTAAAGGATATCATCAACACCGAGCCAGTTTTTAATCATCTTATTCATAAGATCTAACTGAGAACGGTCCATATCACCGTCATGAACTCCAGGTTGGTTTGTGACTACAAAAGTCATAAACCCAAGATCCTTTACGGTCTTGACTGCTTCTTTAACGTAAGGGAGGAATCTGAACTCGTCAACGGTCCAAGGAGAAGTGTAATTACCATCTGCTCTTTCAACGAGCTCGTTAATTACGCCGTCGCGATCAAAGAATACTGCTTTTCGCTTTTCCAATTTTATCTCTCAATTCAGTAGAGCTCCAGTCATGGTCTCTATTAGTATATACAATTTCTATATTTCGATCGTTACAAATATCTAAACACGTTGCGTCGTTTAAATGATCCGAACCAACGAACCTTTTATTTATATTCAAAGTTGCGAAAAGATTTTCTAAATCCCTTTCTGTATCGTAAGGGATAATTTTATCAACCCATTTTACTGCTTCGAGTTGAAGGTATCTTTCGAAGGTCGATTGTATTGGTTTGTTTTTATTTGGGCGTTCGATAGTGGGGTCTGTATGTAACCCCACTACCAAAACGTCGCATCGAGAACTACATTCTCTAAGCATCGAAACATGACCTGGATGTAACAAGTCAAACGTTCCGCAGGTAAACCCTACTATCATGATTTAATTTTCATATAGAAATTTTTACCATCATAAGGAACATCGCGAATGAACGTGAACTCAGGATTACGACCCTCGAACTTATCACGGAACCATTTGCTATTATCAAGAGTTCCGCTGAATGCGTTTTCCTGATAAGTGACCAACCAATCCTTAGAATCGTTGATCTTTGACATTACGTTTTCTCTCAACTCCAAAGGAATTTCAGACAACGACCAAGTCGCGATAACCAAATCATATGTTTCCAAATCTTGCCAATCTGAAACATACTTAATGTTATTCAAACCATTTTTAGTCAAATAGTATTCTTGAACCTTATGAACTTCAGGAAAGTCGAAAAGTGTATACTCCCCTTCAAATCCCATGTCATGAACTACAGAACACATATTACCATAACCACCACCGATTTCAAGAATTCTCTTGTACTTCTTTAGATCGGTTGGCCAAAAATCATTGAGTGTAAGGTGAGCAACGTCCTGACAACGCTGTGCTGATGTGCTAAAGTCATCAACTACTCTAAACGGCGCTTCTGTACCAGAAGGAGCGCCAACCCAATTTTCAATAAGAGCATCATGAACAATAGGATCCTTGTAAGCTGCAGTAAAAGCAGCGCCAATGAACCTTGCTGAACGAGATGTAGTTACGAGAGGGATAATATGCATATATGCCCAAAATCTGAATCTTGCCATCGGCAAAGTTTTCAAATCATAATCAAGAACTTCCCGCATTTCTTTCCAAAAGTCAGGACCGTTTTCTTGTTTTGCTTTAATCAACTTTTGCGAGTTTTCAGAGTTAGGATCAAAGTCAGACCAAATCCAATTCATATTATATTTCCTTTAGTTAAAATTTACCACGTTCTTTTTCAACAGCTTTCACACGAAGATATGAAAGAATATTTTCTGGTGATGTTTCGCCATATGGATCTGTTTCAGCATCGTGAGTATACCCAGGTTCTTCAAACCAAGCTTCTACGACACCGTTATTAACAATCATAGCATAACGCCATGAACGTTCGCCGAATCCAAGGTTATCCTTTTTAACAAGCATATTTATCTTGCTAGTGAACTCGCCGCTACCATCGGGAATAACTTTGACTTTTTTAATTTTCTGTTGTGTTGCCCAACAATTCATAACAAACGAATCGTTTACTGACATACAATAGATCTCGTCAATACCAATATCCTTAAATGCTTCATAGCTATTTTCAAAGCCAGGAAGCTGGTAGGTATCGCATGTAGGTGTAAAGGCGCCAGGAAGCGAAAATAAAATTACACGTTTGCCTCCGAAATAATCGTAGCTGTTTACATCCTGCCAACGATAAGGATTGGATCCTCCAACACTTTCATCACGAACACGTGTTTTGAAAGTAACTGCTGGAACAACAGACCCAATCCTTTTTTTCGAAAGCTTTTCACGATAACTCGTTTCCCACGCATCATCATCAAAAATCATAACAAATTTCCAATCAAGCCTGACGTGTTAGGAAGTTAGGACGGATGCTTTTTGCACCGAAGTACTTAGCAACGAGATCAATAACGATTTGATTATCGTATGGCTTACAAGAGAATACGTCGAGGTAAACAGCGTTTCCACCAGCAAGGTCATCAGGAACGAAATGGCCACAGATGTTTGAAGTTTCAATTAGCTGCACGAGAGAGTAGCCAGCCTTGTTTCCGCTGCCGAAGCTAACGATCTGTGGCTCGCCGTATGCAACCATGTCAATATCCTTGACGAGCTGCTTTGTGAAATTATAGATAGTATCATGATCGTTGATCGCATTTACATCACAATCAGCGCAGTCAAGAATTAGATGATAACCCCAATATGCCATGTCATTCAGTCTCCTGTGTTTTGTTGATCATTTTAAGTTTAGATTCTTCTAACCACCCAACAAGATAATCATTATCTTGATTGAATAATTTTATATATTCTTCTTTTGTAATTTCTCTAGTTGAAAGTACTATTTCACCTAGATGATACTGACTCATTTCTTTTGCGTCATCATTATATAGTACATGATTTGAAGCTTCAAAATTAAAAGCCTCATCAGAAACTTCGACTACATAACGATGACGAAACTGAGACAACGTCTCCACCATAACTAATTTAGCCATCAATAGTTCTCGTCTACGCTCTGTACATATGTCACGGAATCAATACGGAAAGAGCGCCAGCCACCCTTTTGAACATCCCAAGCAGCAATCACTTCAGGATTAGTTTGATGAAAATCTTCTTCCTGCTTCTGCTCGCTGAGTTGTTCTCTGTAGCTTGGCGGAAGCAAATCTGCTCTAAGAGTGCAACGCATAATACGCTCATTACCATCAACTTTATTGAAGGTTACTTCCATAACGTATTTACGAAGTTCCTTCAAAATATCATCACGATTAACGACCATTCCACTCTCCTTCAGTAAGTAGCTTTCTATTGTCACTAGTTTCTTCAAGAATCATTTTAGATAATTCAGTATACCCGCCAATATTAAAACCATCAACAACAATGATTGGAAAGGAACGGGAATTAGGAAAAAGCTCTAAAAGGTTTTCTCTTGTAAAGTCTTCATTCAATTTCAATTCTTGATAAGGAATGTTTCTTGATGCGAGAAGCATCTTTGCATTGTTACAATGAACGCAGCTGTCTTTGCTATAAATTGTTACTTTCATTTTAATACTAGCCTCCAGTAAGCTTCGATATCTTCTTTAAGGTTTGCGTCGAAACCACGGCAATACATATCATACTCGACAAGTTGTTCTAAATCGCTCTTCATATTTAACTCCATTATAGTATACCATATTCTTTGAGAAAAGGCAAGCCAATTCCGTAAAAATAAATTACGGTAACGACTAATTGAATTGTAATGAGAGAAGGTTTTCTCCACATAATACCAAGAAACATCCACATAAAGTTACCCGCTAAACTAAAGTAAATGTTCATCGGGTAATTATTAACAGCAGTTAGATAAACGCCAACGATAAGAACAAAAGTAGCAAGCCATTCCCAAGTTTTTTCAAACATCACTTCACCTTAGTAAAAGTCAACGATTTCATCAGCAATACCATACTTCACAGCTTCCTTGGCAGTAAGCCAAACGTCTTCAGGTGGAAGCAAATACTTCTTAATGTCTTTTTCATTAAGACCAGTGCACTTCTTATAATGCTCTACGATTCTCGTTTGTGTATTATTAAATTCTTTAACACGAGCCATTAGTTCGTGTTCTTTACCCCAAGAGCCCCAGCTATATTGGTGTGAAAGGATAGCAGTGTTACGAGTAATGTAACGATGTCCTTTTTCACCAGCAATAAAAGTCATAAGACCACAGCTAGCGATTTCACCAAGACCGTAAGTATATATAGGAATCCTTGACCCCTTCATAGTATCAATAAGAGCAAATGCCGAAGCAACTTCCCCTCCTGGAGAGTTGATCAACATCTTAATCATTTTAGGTTTATCTTTTTTCATAAGATTTCTAGCTATGATGAATTCAATACCATCAGAAGCTGCACTAGAATCGAAGTCTTTGAAAAACATCATCATGTGATGATCGCACAAAGACGGAACATTTGAAATCTTATCTTCTTTATCGCTCATTCTTCACGCTCCACTTTCAAACCCTGTTTGACTAACCAATGAACCTGCGCAAGATCAGCCTCGCTTACGTTTGGCTTTCTAAGGATTTCATCGATACGTTTGAGGATATCTACACACCAATTAAGGTCGGAAGTTTTGATAATAGTTTCATTCATTTTCATCTCCAAGGTAAATGGGGAGAAAATTAATCCTCCCCATTTTTTTTTAGATATAACGATAAGCTATAACTCTACGCTTATCATAAGTGGCTACCCCAACTTTTCTGTTATGATTACCAGAAACAATAATAGGGTTGCCTTTTTCGTCGTAGCCAGATACTACACCTACGTGAGCACCACCTTCACGAGTTGTGACTGCAATACAGTTAACACAACCATGATAAGCTTTAGTTCCACGTTTAGCATAAGAAATAGCTCTACGGTCAGTACCTCCGACGAGCATATTCATAAAATCAGCGCACCATAAACTTCTTGGTAATCCAAGTTGGTTTGCAGATGCACCCATATGGCGAGAAGCTTTTTCTGTTAAATCCTGGCTAGAAGCCACGAACTTTCTCGCTGCCTTTTCAACTGGTCCTTCTAATGGCGGTTTTTTTCTATTATATTCCGCATTCCAATAACCAGCTACTGTATCTTCATCATATACTGGTTGTCTAATAACGTTATTTTGTTTTTGGACAACTTTCACAGGTTTACTCTTTTTTTGCACTTTACTATAATGATATTGCTTATCTTTTGGTCTAGCTTCGGCAGTAGTTATACTACCAAAACCAACTAGCATTGCTACTAGTAAAAATATAAGTTTTTTCATTACTCTTTCCTTTTTATTTTTTTGCTACGAAGAGTAATATAATTTAATTCAACACCTCTATATTAAGTTTGGTTTTGCCTTTTTTAATAAAATTGAGGTGTTGAGCTACGCCTCTAGAAACGTCTAACCCGACACCACGTATAAATGGTCCCCTGTCGTTTACCGTAGCAACTATAGACCTACCATTATCTGGATTGGTCAGTTTGATTTTAGTTCCAAACGGGAGGGTTCTATGAGCGACAGTATGCCCGTTTGGATCGAAACGCTGACCTGATGCGGTCAAACGACCACTACTATACCAAGACGAAGTGGTAAGGTTATTTAGGTTTGCCGAATCTGCTGTAGATTGACACGCCGTTAATGCAGGGAGAAGGAATATTAAGAGTGTTTTTTTCATGATAAAAGTGGTGCCCGAGGCAGGACTCGAACCTGCAACCAATCCGTTATGAGCGAATGGCTCTAACCATTGAGCTACTCGGGCTTACTCCTCAATCTTTCTTTTCGCCGATAAGCTGAAGAAGATTGACGAAGATATTGATGAAGTCCATGTAGAGCTGAAGTGCGCCATAGATGCCTAGCTTTTCTTGCTCTTCTTCAACTGTAAAGTCATAGATTGACTTCAATTGCTGAGTATCATATGCAGTCAAACCAGTGAAGATTAGAACAGCAATACAGCTGATTACAAAAGCGAATACCGAGCTCTGAAGGAAAATATTAATAAGACCAGCGATGACCAAACCAAGTGCACCCATAATGAGGAATGAACCGAGTTTAGTAAGATCTGCTTTTGTCGTATATCCATAAAGCGAAGCAGCGCCGAATGTAGCAGCCGAGATAAAGAACACTTGACCGATGCTACCGAGTTTATAGATAGCAAAGATAGAACTCAAACTAAGACCCATTGCTGCTGCAAAAACATACAATGCCAATTGAGCTTGTCGAGCATTCATCTTTTCGAAAAGAAAAGCAAAGCCGAAAGACATAGCAAGCGGAAGAAAAATAACAACCCACTTGAGAGGCGTTCCCCAAATAGCAGCCATGAGTGTTGGGCTCATATAAATGCCAACTGAAACGAGACCACTAATAGCCAAAGCAAGCGTCATGTTATTATAGACACCAAGCATAAACTGGCGCAAACCAAGATCATACTGTTCTCTTGTTACTGTATTTGTATCTGTATAAAACATTTATATCTCCTATTAATCTGCCAAAATTTCTTTCAAACGATCTGCTGCATAAGAAGCAGCGAATGCTTGTGGCTTTACCTTTGGTGCAAAACCACACATGCCACGGATATAACCAGTAGCTTGTTGAATTACGCAAGACGAACCATGCATTTCGTCTGGATTAATGTCTAGGTGAACTTCACAATGACGGTCGCCAATAGCTTCGAACAAATCCATATACATTTGTGATGCTTTGTAAACTTCATTCATCAGTCGATATGAAGGACGATCATGACGTTTGTCATAGTCACGTTCTGAAGTTACTTGTCCGAAAACTTTACATCCACGTGAGCCATCAAGATGAATAACGATAGCAACTGTGTAGTCAGCATACCACTGGTCATCCCTACCACGATACCGCTCGCTATCGGCTCCGATGTAAATATTGGACGATCCTGAAGAATTACGAATAAATTCTCTAACTTCTTCAATGTTAAATTCCCTAGACATTATGCACCTTGATTTTGGAGCGGATGGCCAGACTCGAACTGGTCTTCACTAGCTTGGAAGGCTAGGGCACAACCCTTATACCACACCCGCGATTTTATTACTTACGCTTGTTACGAGCCTTGCGCTTCTTCGAACCAATCTTGCGACGTCCCTTACGAGGGCGATTCTTATGAGGATGTGCCATACTATACTCCTGTTAAATTGGTGGGCACGGTCGGACTCGAACCGACAAGCCGAAGCGGGAGATTTTAAGTCTCCTGAGTTTACCAATTTCTCCACGTGCCCATATTATTATAATACCCTAAACCTTTATAAAAGTCAAGTGCTTCTTGTGAATTTTACAAGATATCCATGAATTGTAGTATTCATCGGTTTCTAGGACATTATTTTCGAATTGATACTTGGCTTCGAAGTAACCAAACTCACCTTTACTCTTACATAATTTTAAGATTTCTCTCTTAAAATTGTTTGCTCCTAAAGCTTCAACATCTTCTTGAAGCTCTTTATTAGAGCCGTAATAAGTTTTCCAATCAGACTCAACTTTGGTTCGCTTTCGCTTACCTTTGATAGTTCTTGTCTTACTAAAGTAAAAATTTTTCTTGCCAATGTATTTCCGATCATTGGTGAGGTTAGTAATTAGATATACAAATCCTACATACTCACCAATGTCAGTAAATTCGACATTATTATAAAACCACATGGGGTACTCCTTTTTCCCCCATATTTATGGTTACGGATCAGGATACCAATCGTCGTCTAAATTTTCGTTATCTTCGTAGCGAAGTTTAGCTGCACAAAACGGGCAAAACTCTGGTTCGCTGATATTATCGTGAGTTATTTCAAACTCTGCTTCGCATTCTTGACATGTGATCATAGACTGAATCCTTTAAATGTTTCTGTTGTTACGTCTTTTTTCACACCACCATTAATGTAACTTGTAATTTCGGTTTCCTGTGGAGCGACCTGAACTTCAGAACCGCTGATCCACTTTTGTGTCCAAGGAAGCGGATTGCTGCCACCTTTGTATAGTGAAGGAAGACCAACAGCGGTCATACGTTTATTAGCAATCCACTCTATATATTCGCTCAGGAGCGCCTCGTTAAGACCAACCATCGACCCGTCACGGAATAGATAATTAGCCCAACGCTTCTCTTGGTTGACAGCGTCAACGAACAGATCGATGCAAACCTGTCGTGTTTCTTCCGATATCCTCGCGAAGTCTTCATCTTCTTTAACGAGCGCTTTAAGTAGCTGCTGTGTTCCCGCGAGATGCAGGTTTTCGTCTCTTGCGATGAACTTGATAATTTTTGCATTACCTTCCATCTTTTTGACTTCAGCGAAAGCCCATGAGCATGCAAACGATACATAAAATCTAACCCCTTCAAGAATATTAACAGACATCAATGCAAGCCAGAGAGCTTTCTTATGTTCATAAGCAAGATTAGTCAAAGCACCTTCTTGACGCATATTGTTCAGCTGAATTAGTTCGTCATAATACTTGCTGATATCTTTAGCGCAATCAACAATTTCGCCAATGTCCATTATCTCATCAAAGACCTTCGATGGATTTGGATAGATATTTCTGATAATGTGAGTATAACTGCGGGAGTGGATTGTTTCCGAGAAGGTCCACGTTTGGATCCACGTTTCAAGTTCTGGTAGTGAGCATATTGGTCCAAATGCCGCTGTCGGCGCTCGTCCCTGTACGGAGTCGAGTAAAATCTGACGCTTGAGATTGGAAGTAAAAATATGTTGCTCATGCGGAGTAAGTTCCTTAAAGTCTTTAGCATCCTTATAGATGTCAACTTCTTCTGGACGCCAAAAGAAACCAAGTTGCTTATCAGTGAGCTTTTCAATCCATGGATACTTTTGCTTGTCGTAACGTGCAATAGTTGGAGCGTCATCAAAAAACGCTCTAACCTGAGTTGCATCTTTTTTATTATTTGAATCGAAAACTGAGTAACTCATTTGTTTATTCCTAATACGAACTTCGAAGCTTCAACCCACAAACGAACTGACATAAGTGGCGAGTTTGCATCGTAGGTTTCAATAACCCACTCAGCCACTTCTGGATCATGGCCATGAAAAGTTAGATACTGATGGTAGTTTTCTTTTGTTACTTCAAACATTATTCTACTTTCTTTATCTTACTCATTTTTGTTCTACCCATGGTAGCGTTAATGCGGGCTCGTATATAGGCATTTTCCCAAGTCCAACATTCACCAGTATCGTCTTGAAAGCAAACCCACATAAGATCATGTTCTGGACCATAGTCTAATAGAAAATGCGCTAAAGCTCTACCATTAGGAGTCATTAAAGGGATAGGTGGATTTAGTTGTGTGATTGGATTGCTCATATGTTCCTACTATATTTCTTTTTATCGTATTCAAGATAACCTTCTGGAATATCAATAATAAGTTTGTTATCGTTGTCATACAACTTAGGTTCCATTGTACTTTTAATATGTACAATAGTCAAGTTCCCAAGGTAAATTTTATTAAAAATTTCTGCAAACTTTTTTTCATTTAGATTTTGCACGATTCACAATCCTCGTCGTTAACTTCACCAGCAGGGAGAACAGGCATTTCATACTCGCCAGCGCCATCATTGGTGTTGAAGTAATAGAGTTGTTTGCCGCCGTATTTATAAAACATGAGGAGGTGACCAATCATTTCCGACATCGGGATCTTTTCGTCTTCATAGAACTTCGGGTTATATGATGTGTTGACCGATATCCCTTGGTCGATAAACTTTTGTAAAACAGCTACGATCTTAAGATACCCCTCTGGCGACTTTTGATCCCAAAGTAAGTCATACTTTTTCTTGAGCTTGCGTACTTCAGGTACAACTTGTTTAAGCACACCGTCCTTTGACTGTTTTACTGAAACAAGTGAGCGTGGCGGTTCGATTCCATTTGTAGCGTTGCTAATTTGTGCTGACGTTTCAGATGGCATAAGCGCCATGAGCGTTGAGTTTCTAATTCCGAACTCTCTCGCTGCGGAAGACAGTTCTCCCCACGGAAAACGGTACTGAGGCGTGGCTAATTCGTCAACATCTCTTTTATACGTATCAATAGGGAAGATACCTTGACCATATTTTGTTTCTCCACTCTTAGGGCATGCACCCTTCTCTTTAGCGAGATCAATGGATGCCTTAATCAAATAATAAGACCATGCTTCTGTAAAAGAATGTAGTTTATTTAATCCATCTGCATCGATATGCTGATAAGATAAATCGTTACGGGCAAGCCAATAAGCGAGATTAATAATGCCGACACCAAGGGGTCGTCTAGCCATTGTAGAGTTCCTTGCTGCCAAGACTGGATAATCTTGATAGTCGAGTAACTCATCGAGAGCGCGAACAGCAAGAGTGCAAGGACGTTCAAAGTCAGCAGGATCACGAATCTTCCCCCAGTTGATAGCTGCTAATGTGCATAGTGAGATTTCTCCATTTGGATCATTAATATCATTAAGTGGCTTTGTAGGTAAGTTAATTTCACAGCAAAGATTTGACTGACGGATAGGCGCAAGTTCCTTAACAAACGAACCATGATCGTTAGCATGATCAACATTCATAAGATAGATACGACCAGTATCTTTACGCTCTTGCATAAAAGCAGAGAATAGTTCTATCGCTGGAATAGATTTTTTTCGAATTTTGTTGTTTCGTTCTGCTTGTTCATAGATCTTTCTAAAGCGATCGGTATCAATATAAAAACTGTTATAAAGATCAGGAACATCACGAGGGCTAAAAAGAGTGATATTACCGCCAGACAAAAGTCTTTCGTACATAACTTTGTTAAACTGAACCCCATAGTCCAACCCTCTAATACGGTTATCTTCTGTACCTTTATTATTTTTTAGAACTAGTAAGTCCTCGACTTCCAAGTGCCAGATAGGGTAATATAAAGTTGCTGCACCGCCACGGACACCTCCCTGTGAGCAAGATTTAACCGCACTTTGGAAGTGTTTCCAAAAGGGAATAACGCCAGTATGTGTAGTATCGCCAGCGCGAATAGGAGAGCCGAGAGCACGAATACTACCAGCACCAATGCCAATACCAGCCTTTTGACTAACGTACTTAACAATCGCAGAAGCTGTCGAATTGATTGAGTCAAGGCTGTCGTCTGTTTCGATAAGAACACACGAGCTGAACTGCTTTTGAGGAGAGCGTAAACCTGCCATGATAGGAGTAGGTAGCGAAATTTCAAAATTACTTGTTGCATCGTAGAGTTCCTTTACCCACTTAGTGCGATCGGCGCCATAGTTTCTGAACAACACCATAGCGATAAGCATGTACGCCATCTGAGGCGTCTCAAAGATCTTGCCATTTGATCTATTCTTAATTAAATATTTTCCGCGGAATTGCTCCATGCCTACATAGGCAATGTTAAAATCGCGTGAGTGATCAATATAGCGATTAAGAGCATTAATGTCAGCTCCAGAATACCAATCAAGAATACTCTTATCATAGTACCCAGCATCCACAACGTTACGAATATGAGTGAGAAGATCAGGAGTATCGAAAGCGCCATAAACTTCTTTCCTTAGATGATAATTAATCAAACGACCAGCAACATATTGATAACCAGGATTATCCTCTGAAATCAAATCAGCCGAAGCTTTGATTAGAGTTTCTTGGATATCAGTTGTTTTGATTCCATCATAAAACTGAATGCGAGACTTAATTTCTATCTCAGATTCTGATACGTTGTTAATTCCCTCACAAGCCCAAGCGACAACTTTATGAAATTTATTAAGATCTATGTTTTCTCTACTACCGTTACGCTTCGTTACTTGAATTTGTGACATATCGTTACCTCTTTATTATTTTTATTAAATATCTAGTGCGTCTTTCAAGCTTGGGAACTTTGCTGTAATTTGATACCAAGCGTCTGTTGCAACTTCACGGTGTTCTTTTTGAGTTTCTACACCCATACGAAGCTGGCAGTAATGAATCCATGAACGAAGAGTGCCATTCATATACATACGGCTGACGGTAAGACCTTCTGGAAGAACTGCACGAGCTTGTTCCTTAGCAATACCATTTTCTGCAGCCCATTGATATGCACCAGTAACCTTACGGATAACATCACGCTGATATGATTCCCATTGTTGCTGTAGTGCAGTATCATCTGTTTCAATACTATTCTGACGGTTCTTTTGGTCTTGCAATCGAGCTTCACGTTCAACAAATCCAAGATCATTAGTAGGATCAGCATAACGTTGAGAGAACTCTTGAAAGCTGAACGAACGATGGCGAAGAATCTGACGAGCAATATCTCGAGTCGTTTCAATTTCCATACAAATGTTTACCATCTCAAATGGCGACCAGTGCTTATGTTTTGCAAGATACCGAAGCAACTTGGGAGCTGTTTCTTTATTGTTTTGATTAGAAGGATTAGAAACTCGAGCTACGTAGGCAACAAACTCATCAACAGACGAACCGTCAGTCGGTTGAGAAACAGCAATAATTTTAGCGTTGTTCATTATGCACTCACCTTATCCAAATGTTTTTCAAAAAATTTACGCATGGCTTTTTCGAAACGATTATCACGGTCGCCTTGATCATCCATCCATTCTTTATATAGCGCGAAAATATCGTCCTTCATTTCTTCGTATTGAGGATGACCGCCGCTTGGTGTAATTTGATATTCTCGAGACTCGAGTTCTTTGATAAGTTCATCATCGTCCCACTCGTTAAGATCAACGTCGATTTCAGCTTCAGCATAAAAAGTTCTATATGTCGTCATCACTTACACCCACAAGTTTTAGCGTTAGCGGAATTGATTAGTTTGACAGCTTGATTTAAACTTTCTTCAACTTCCCAACCAATACCTGTTGGTCCGCCCCAGATAATAGTTTTAAGGGAACCACCATCAGTTGGACTTTCGAAAACAGAAACAACATATTCTGAATTAATATAAAGCGGATTACCTTTAAGAAGATCAGATGAATTTGTAAACTTAACTAGCATATTTTTCATCCACTTCTTTAATCATTCGATTTGACATATTATGTAGGGAGCAAATGTATGTAGCTAATTGAACATCATGATTGGGGACTTTGCAAACAAGATCACCTGCTCGCTTAATTTCAACTTCTCCGCCATCTTTCCAATGAACACGCCAAACATCGTGTTTGTTTTTACCGATAATCTCTTTGAAATCTTTAAGATGTCTAAGATTTTCGAATAGGTTGTTTTTCATACTTTACCCCATTTAGTAAGAGCCAGTTTCGCTGCGAGATCTTTATGCGTATTGGTATCGATAATATGTTTAATGAAGTCGCTCGTCAGTCCTGCAAGGATCATATCGTTAACGTCTTTATGTTCTAGGTTATCTGGCCAGATACATACATTATAACCCTGAAGGATAGCTTTGTCAAGTTTTTTCACAGTTTCTTTGTTTCTCGGCTCGTTATCGTAAACAATGACGAGATTCTCTTTATCAAAAGACCCGATTGCAGATACAAGATCACCACCTGCAGTTGCAATCGAATTAGGAACAAACATAGAGTCGATGGGTCCTTCGAATACGTATGTTTTTCGATTAAAGTTAACTGTATCCAGTCCATAAACTTTTGGAACTGTTTCATCAAGAACGATGGTGATGTACTTAACAGCCGAAGCACCCAACGCACGACCTTGGTACGCATGAACATTTTTATTAGCGTCCAAGAATGGTATAAGAAGGCGACACTCATCTCTTTCAATGCTAGCACTATCAAATTTATCAGGAAGCAAAGAGTTAGTAAATTGCTTAAAATTAGGACAATTAAATAGTTTGGCGTGATATATAGTTGGAATCCGTCTTGCATCAACAAACTTCTTTGTTCTATGGTCAGGAGAAAGCTGAGATACTTTCTTCAAACCTTTCAAGGGACCAGACTTCATAAAGACTGGCTTCTTCATCTTATTTACAAAGTTTTCATAATCTGTTTGTTCAGGAGTTTTATTACCCTGCAGCTTTTCCAGCTGCATCTCGTTATACGCACTTTGATCAATAGATTTAATAAAATTAGATACAGAAGAGGTAGCCCCACAGTTATGACAGTGGAACATACTCTTACCTTGTTTTTCGTAAATATAAGCTCGGGCTTTGTTTCTATTGGTTTCGGAATCGCCACAGATAGGACAACGAAAGTTCCAAAGATTCGGTCCTTTACGCTTAAACTTATCAAGTCTGTTCGATACAATACCAATATACTTGTGCTGCAACCAATCCATGTTCAACCTTTAATCATCAAAGCCACAAAGTAATTATACTGTATGGTCGGTTAAAAGTCAAACAGTTTATTTTAGGATTTTGAGAATAGTGTCTGTGTGAGTTAGAACAAAAACAATTACCGAAACGCCGCCGATATACATCCACAATCTTTTTTCAATTTCATTTATCTTAGCAGTGAGTATATTATGCTGTTCTGTAGATTCTTTGCGGATATTATTTAATTCTGTTAGGATCTTATTATCTTCTGAACGCATTGTTTCGTACACATCTTTCAATTTGATATCGGATTCTTCTCTACGCTTCTCAACTACTTCTTCTAGATAGGTAACGTTCTTTTGATTGCTATTAATACGTTCTTCATGTACAGCTAACATTTTATTTAAGTCTGTTTGAATTACTGATAATCTTTCGATAACAGCTTCCATACGATCTTGACGTTTTTCTAGGATAGTTACCTCAGACGCCATTTTTTTTATCCTTTTTCAAATCTTTTAACATAGCACGTTTTCCAATGATATCTGAAAGAGGCTTTGGTCTTTTTAACATATTCTTTTGCATCATAATAGGCGAGTAGCCTTGAATGTTGCCAGTAGTTGGGTCAGCAGCGGAAGCGCCCATAGCGTTCACAGGAGTTGCAGAAACTGTATCTTCGCGAATTGATCTATGTTTAAATGCATTTGGATATTTTGTTGCATAGGCACGCATCACGCGACCAGCAATAGCATTAGCTTCGTCTTCTCTAGCCTGTTCGGAAGATCTTTTATTTCCCTGTTTGAAATGAATCAATTCATGAGCAACAGTTCTCATTACATCTACAGGGTGACGACCCGTTACACGAACAGTTATTACATTGTCCTTAGTGTGCCCGAAAGTTTGTTTCTTATTTTCTTCGTTTCCAACAAAATTGATGTGCGGAACCGATGCTAATTTTAACTCTTTAGCCGCAAAGGAAACAAACTGTTTTATATGCTCTAATTCGTGCATTATACTTTCCTAAGTTTTTCAACAATGTATTCATCCATTTCAATCAGGTCGGTGTCAATAAAAAGTTCTTCACCGACATTCATAATTTTATTTGGTAATATATTTAACATTATTAAAAAAGGCTTTATATACTTCATCTGTGGTTTTAATTTAAGATATAGTATTTTACATAAAGCTTCAGGGCCAAAACAATTATTGAGAACTATGATATGATTGAGGATTAATCTCTCTTTCAATTCACCGTTCTCAATATAACGAGTTATTAATTTTTTGATGTACTTTACCCTATTCATATCCTCAATAAAATCTTCTGTAGAAGCATATTGAGCATTGTCATAATGTGTTGCACAAAATAATAAAAAGTTCTTATCAGTCAATTTTTCATTCATTAATTATTCTTTTGTAATTATCAGTAACCTATCGCAACAAAATAGACATTGTTAGTTGTTGTAGTGGATCCCGAATATACATTTGCTGTTGTTGTATTAGAAGCAAATACATAAGGAGTGTTAGCACCAACATATATATTGCTTGCTGGAGTAACCGTTAAGGAAACAAGAGCTGTAGAAAATGCACTAGAAAATGTAATTTGACTTACTGTGTTACAAACTAGTTTACCCCAGTTCATTTTCATACCGTTTGGTAAATATGTATAACCATTGGCAGAAATAGTAGATGTACCAAGGTTTAATGTATTTGAAGTAACAGTAAGATTAGCAGCACTATTAACAGTCACCGCACTTGTATTAACTGTTAATACTCTATTAGTAGCAGTAGTACCACCAGCGTGAAACACTATATCTTTAACAGTTGCAGTACCAATTACTAATTGGCTATTAGCTGAATAAAGATAAGCATCACCAGCGCCAGAAATACCATATGTGGCATTAGAATAATTCGAGCTATTGATGCCTAAATCTACATATCCGAAAGAGTCATTGCCGTTATCAGCTGTTATAACTAAATCACCAGAAGCTTGTGTACCGGAATTAGCATTTTGAATTACAATTTGCTGATATGTATTTGCAGAAGAATCAATTTGAATGAGAGCAAGATTACCGAAATCGTATCCGCTAGCTGTGCCAATTTGTAATTTATTTGGAATATATGTGCTGTTGCCAAATAAAGTTACAACACCAGTATTTGATGCATAAACAGCAGAAAGAACATTTCCGCCATTATAAACTTCAACACCTACGCCACCAGGACCAGCATAAACCCATGAAGTTCCATTAGTAAAACTATCTGAAACAGATACATTTGGGTTATACATAATTCGAGAGTAAGTGTTGGATATAATATTAACAGTATATCCAGGTTGACCTCTTACAATAACACCACTACTATTTGATGAAATGGCATTGTTTGTGAAAAATATATTACCAGTGCCAACACTATTTAAGAAACCAGTAGCATTAACGGAAAGATTGTTACCAACCTTAACCGTACCTGCTACTGTTGTATTTGCATAAGCGATACTTGAAACTAAATTGCTGACAGCAATAGTTCTTGTAGAAGGCGAGCCAGCAGGATCTCGGAGGATTAATACCCTATCTGTGCTCGCAGCATTCGTTGCTACAGGAAGTTCTGATAACTTCTTACTGTTGTCAGCCATTACACGACCCCTTTATCAAGAGTCGTGTAGTACGTTATCGTCAGATCCGTCTGGAACTAGAGCAGCTGTACCATAAGCAGCAGTCTGAGCGCCGAGTGAACCCATAGCTACAAGCGTTTCCATCTGAACACGACCAGCGCGACCGCCAGTACCTTCAGTACGGAGAACCCAACCAGCGTGAGCAGCACCTTGACGTTTAGCGCCAGTTAAAATCAATACGCCAGTAGCAGTGTCGCCCTGAATAGTATGAGTTTCGCCAGAAGCAGTAGTACGAGCATCAGTGATGTTAATGTTAGCACCGCCAGCTGTTGCCGAAAGAGCAATAGTTGTAGTGTTTGCAAACGACACGTAGTAGTATGTATTACCAGTAAGTGGGGCGATTGCTGTATTGCCAGCTGGAACGCCGTAGTAAAGACGATCACCAACCTGCCACTTAGAGTTAGCAGTTGCAACAACAATAGTTTCAGTTGTGTTACTGAAACCAGTTGAGTTAGCAGTGATATTGATTGCACCAGGAGCAGCAACAGTCAATGTTGGGTTAGCGCCAGTGATTCCAGTGATTGAAACATTCGAAGTGAAAGCAGTAACACGACCAGCGTTAGTACCAGTAGTACCAACAGTTGAGTTGGCAGCTGAAACATTTGAAACGCCGTTAGCAAAAGTAAGAGTTACAACAGCGTTTGCGCCATAACCAGTACCGCCAGATGTTACACGATAAAGACCATTTGACGAACCAGTCGTTAACCCCATTTCAGTAGTGTCAACGCCATAAACGCCAACAGCCACTCCTGGGATGTATGCACTGATTGTAGTATTTTCGAACATACCAACGTCAACGTTTGCACGCGAACCAGCTGATGTGTTTCCGTAGTGAGCGTTTGCAGCATCAACACGAACTGATGTGTTGCCACCACCAGCCTTTACAAGTGCGTAAGTGCCGATTGGTGCGCCGTTTGATGATTCTACAGTAGTAGTGCTATTAGCAGTTACTGACTGATCGTTTCTACCCCATTGTGCCATTTTTGTAATCCTCCTAGAGATTTTTTAATATTTATATTATTCTGAATCTATCGCTACCATATCAACAAGGTAAGGCGATTTTTTATTATAAAGTTTTTCTAATTTCTCGTCCTGAACCCTATGATAAAAATCAACCTTATCTTCTTTTTCGATATTTTTAGAAGGTATTGGTGCAGAAACGCTTCGACTCAAAGGAACTCTGTTGACTATTGGCGAAGGAGACTGAATCTCCTCCGACTTAATAATCATATTCGTAACGAATAAAGGCATTACTTCATTGATCCTAATGAAATTCCAGTTTTTCTAACTGGCTCTTCATTGCCGAAATGTTTTCCTAAGAAATTAGAATATTTCTTTTCCTTATCAGCTGGCTTTTCTGTATTGTGGTAGTCATCGTAGAAGCTGTGAAGTTCTGAACGATGGATCTGCTTAGTTACAGGAGCTTCTGGCTTTGAATTAGGATTAGTGATAGTTTTGAAACCACGTTCGTTTTCTTTATTATCACGAATTTGATCAAGAACGTGAGGAATACCCTTATCGGATTCATCAGTTCCTGCATCAGCACCAGCTACTCTTTTACCTGACAGGTCAGTAGCCTTTTTCTTATAGGAACCACGCTTAGTACCAGCCTTAACACCACGCTGTGCCATCTCGTACATGTATTCATCAGTTAGATCAGCAGAGTCAACAGTATCACCGATACCACGTTCTTTACCCTTTTGATCTTTACGAGCGATTACAGCTTCGAAGTGAGCAAGTTCAGTTTCAGAGAAAGAAACTTCTTCTTTCATACTATCAGGACGCTTAGGAGGAAGCGGAACCTTATCTTCTGGTTTCTTTTCTTCTGGCTTAGGTTTGAACTCGATATCAGTTGGCTTTTTAGTTCCATCTGGTCTTGGAGCAGCGAAATCTGGATCTGATGAAGAAGCTTCGTCCATCTTTCCAGCTTTCTTAGCAGCTTTGAAACGCGAACCCCAAACTTCATCTTTTGATGATTCGATCTTACCGTCGCCGTCATAATCTTTATCAGCCTTTTTGGCTTCTTCCATCTTTTCGCCACGAAGCATTTTAAAGTCTTGCGAATCTAACTTGCCGTTTTGGTTCTTATCGAGTTTGTGCTGATCGCCTTTTAATTTCTTAGCGGCTTCAAACATATTAGAAGCGCCCGAAGTTTGGAGATTTAAGAAAGAGTTGATAAGTGTTGATTCTGACATTTTTTTCTTCTTTGCTGGACCTGATTCTTTTTCTACGGCATCTGGATTTGAATAAGTTCCGCCAGCTACTCTGGCTCTAAATGCTTCTCTATCAGCTTCAGACGCTCTAGTTTCTGGCGGTTGAGCTGCTCTACCTTGGAAACGAGCACGATCTTCTGGAGTGGCTACAGTTTCTGGTGGTTGTGTAAATCTCTCGCGTTGAGCAGGAGCTGGTGTTTCTGAACGATTACCCAAAATAGCATCAGCATTTGGTAAACGTCTTTCTGAACCGTAATCTTGAGCTGGGGAACGAATAGCTGCAGCATTCGGTAAAGGTTTTTCGCTGCCATAGTCCTGAGCTGGTGACTTTTGCTGAGGAGTTTGAGCTTTTGGTGCAGCAGGTTTAGGCGCAACTGGCTTTGGTGCAGCAGGAGCTGGTGCTGCTGGCTTGCTGCCGAAAATATTAAATTCGTTTGAAATAGGCTTACCGCCTTGCGCACGGTTTCTTTCAGCTTCTTTATTCCAATACGAAGCTGCTGAATCGTCGTCGTTTCTTGCTGACGATTGAGCTGGAGCGGGAGCAGCGGGAGCGGCAGGTCTAGGAGCTGCAGGACGTGGGCGAGCACCAACAGGGGGAACTGGAGCTACAGCAACTGCTTCTGAAATTACTTTTTTGTAAACTTTAGAAATCGCATCTCTAATAGATTTATCGGTCATTGTGGTATCCCTTAGAATTAAGTTTCATTATCGTATTTATGGTTTAGCTTTGGTTCAAAATCCACCATAGGATTAGCACCGTTTTCTTTTTCTTCTTTTTTCTTTTTGAAAATAGATTTAATTAGTGCTACTTTTTTTTCTTCATCAATAATTTTAGTTTTCACAGAACCAGTTCTACCAAGAGTTGACTTTGAACTCTTTGGTCCAGGGGAATTAGGACGAGCAACGTATTCAATTTCCTTACGTTTTTCTGAACTGTCTTTATCTTCTTTGAAGCTTCTATGCATATCTGCACGTCCTAAGTGTAATTTTGGTTGAACGAAATGAGTCCAGTGATATGGATTCGTATCGTAATTAAATCTGCTACCAAAACTAGGCAAAGGTATAGGAATGGGAGTTTTACCTGGACGTGTTTTACCAACAGGTTCTTTTATAGCAGATTTAACAGGCAACGCCTTTGGTTCAGTTTTTGGCTCTGTCTTTGGTTCAGTTTTTGGCTCTGTCTTTGGTTCAGTTTTTGGCTCTGTCTTTGGCTCTGTCTTTGGTTCAGTTTTTGGTTCAGTTTTTGGCTCTGTCTTTGGCTTTTCAACTGGCTTTGGTGTAGGAACTTCATCTGGTATTTTTGGAGTATCTGGTTTAGGAATCTTGTATGGTTCGAAATCTGGTTTTTTACCAGGAGGTAAGACGTTTGGATTCGCAGGAGTTGGTGGCTTATAATTTGGAGGAGTCTTATAAGGCAAATCTGGAATTGTAGGTCTAGGAGCATCAGGTGGCAATACTGGCCCTCCTGGCTTAAACGGTTCTTCAAAAGGTTTAGCAGGTTCTGGTTTATCTGGTATTTTTATAGGTTCTTCCGGAGTTTTAACTGGCTCTGGAGTTTTAACTGGTGGCTCGATAACAGGTGGTGCAGGAGATTTTCCACGCTTTAAAAAATCTTCTATATCTTTTACTATTGTACCGCCCATTTTTTCTATAGCTTCAGCACGTCCACTTTTTTCTTCTAATTTTTGTTTTCTAACTAATAATATAGTTTCCTTAAGAGATTTTTTCTTAGGTCCAGATTCTTTTTCAATGGCATCTTGATTTGTATAACCAGATGATTGAGAAGCTGGAGGTGTAGTTCTTTTTTTGAACTCTTCTCTGTCATTTTCAGTAGCTCTAGTTTCATCTGGTTGCTTAGAAGGTTCTTTATCTGGACTTTCTGGTTTTACGATATTTTTTGCTACGCTTGCACCAGTTGCAACAATTCCTATTTTTTTTGGTAAAGATGCTGCAGCGTCTAAAGTAGCTGCAGTATATTGCCCCTTTTCAGCATGTCCATATGCATCAGAAGCAAAACGAGTCGCGGCAACGGGTGGAATAGCATAAGACCCTAAATCAGCAACAGTTGCAGCGCCTTTCATTCTAGCTTCTGTATTTTCTGGTGTTGCGTTTTGTAAACTTCTTTTAACTGAAGAAGGAACCATTCTTTGTTGTTCTGGTGTAAGTTTAGCGAAGTTTTCTTTTTTCTGTGCTAAGTTACTAGCAACTTCAGAAGAAGAAGGTAAAGGAGTGTTGAAAAAGTCTCTTACGCCTTTAGCTGCTTTACTAATAGGTTCTTTTACAGAATTGGGAATAGCTTTTGCTATAGGATCAGCAACAGTTGCGATCGCTTTATCTGTTTTATCAGATATTGTACCCAATCCAGCGCCTATTGCAGAACCAGCACCTATTAATTTTGCATTATCTTTTATAGTTTTTGAAATGCTCGTATCTTTAAATTCGTTTAGAGTATCTTCAGTAATTTTACCCTGAAGTGTCGCACTTGATTTTTCTTTAGCAAATTTTCTCTGATTAGAAACTCTTTCAGATGATCTCTCGTGACCAGGACCAATTTTAGGAACGAAATTTGATCTAAGCGAATCAAACTGACCGCCCTTGAACTTATCGCCAACGATACCAATAGTTTCCATAACTTCTTCAGTATGTTCTTTTAGCTTCTTTGTATCGCGCGAGTCCATGTAATCAGCAACTGTATCTAGATAATCAGCGCCTTTTGTAATTTTTGACTGTACCCAAGCTTCGAGCTCACCTTCGCCATCAAGGCTGGCAATTAAACGTTTCGCCGCATCAATAGCTGTACGAAGTTCGTTACGAGCCATTTCATACTCATAGTCTTCTCTAACTACATTTTTCTTTTTGTAGTTTTGTTCTCTAACAGTATTTCTTATAGTATGTTCTAAGTTTATCTTTTTTTTCTTAGGACCGCTTTCGTATTCTGGTCCACGAGGTTCGGTGCTAGTATTTTTAGCAAGAGTGTTTACAACGTTACCTAATGTTTGTTTATTTTGATCATCAGCTGCTCTACGTTCCGTTCCTGCAGGAGCAGGACGATTTAGATGAACATTCTTAGGAGCAGAATCAGTACTTGCGTTTCTGTCCGAAAGAATGTTAGCCATAGATGAAAGACGGTGAGTGTCTTGTGATGCTTCGGCTATTACTTTTTTTATAGAGTTTTCTAAGCTGATAAACTTTTTTGTCATTTGGTTAATGCCCTTAGCATCCATCCATGCTTTTCATGGATATCGATTCTGTCTTGAAGGAAGTTAGCAAAACCAACTTTCTTTTCTTTTTCTGCAGCCTGAAAAGCAGCAGTTAAAGAGGCGATAACCTTTTGATTATCAGCCTCTAGTTTGTTTAGCATATTAATCGCAGTTGGAATTTTAGTCTCGTCTTCAATAGTAGCAAGTTCTTTATAACGAGAAAAAGAACCAGGAACATATGAATCGAGCGTACGAATGTGTTCGGCAATAGCATCAACTGCTCCCCAAACTTCATTGTACAAACCATCAAGGAACGAGTGATACTGGGCAAAGTTCGGACCTTCGATATTCCAGTGGAAATTGTGAGTCTTAAGATAAAACGCGAATGTATCCGCGAGTGCTACCTTTGCTGTATCTGCTAATGCCATTTTACTGAGCCTTTTTCTTTCTACCGCGAGTTTTCTTAACTACTTCGACAACGTCTGAAACGTCGACCTTGCCGTCTTTGTTTACGTCAGCAACCTTAGTTACTTCTGCCTTTGCTTCGGCGATAACTTCATTAACAGCTTCTTCTGCTGTTTCTTTTTTGGTCACCATCTTATAAAGAGCATAACCAACGCCGCCGATAATTACTAATCCGATAATTGTCTCAATCATTTCATTTCTCCTTTAGTTTCACTCTTCATCGCCACCGCTTGAGTTTCCGCTTTTTCCTGGTGGGTGCTTTTCTATCTTACCGCTTGCCATTCTAATGGACATCATTGGTGTAGGAACTGATGTTCTTTTGCCAGTAGAACCGAGTGGTACAGATAATTCGTTTATTGTTTCTTCACAATGCCACTTGCGTAACGCTTTATTTATTCTTGAATCGGGGTCGCGAGCTGTTTTAGCCGAAGTCAAACGTTTCTTCATACCGCCCATACGAGCACAGAATGACTTGCGACGATTAGCTGCCTTTGATCCAGGCTTTAGTTTTGATGGTTCCGTTGTAACAGCAGTTTTTAACTTGCTACCTGGATTCTCGCGGCGGTATGCGTCTACACCAGCCTGAGTCATTCCACCATTTTTATTTTTATATTTTGAATCCGACCAATCTTCTTTAACTACAGCTTTTGATGTTTTAGTTGCAGGTGCTGTAGTTTTAGTTCTTGGGGTGATCATATTTGCTGAATCAAAAGTTCTCTTTTCGGAAGCTTCCCCAGTTGAAACTTTTGGTTCTCTGCTCTTAATATCAGCTTGAGTTTTAGCTTCGGTTGAAGTTTTTAAAAGAGCATCTATCTTTTTGTTTCTTTCATCGTCATCTTCATTCAAAGCTTCTTTAACAACCTTTTTAATTGTTTGTAAAGAGCTCTTTTGTTTATGAGCTAATTTTTGGCCAGGAGTTTCGTCAGCATATACTTTAGAAGCAGAATAAGTTCCATCGAATCTAGAAGCTGGATCGTTTGGATTTTTTGATTGCTTTTCAAAAGTTTCGAATGATTCGTTTTGAGAAGCCTTAAGAGCTTCTGGTGTCGGTGCACCTTTTTCTCCTGGCTTGCGCATACGTTCGCCAGACCCACGGGCAATACGTCTACGCTTTGCCCAAATGTTATCCCACAAGCCTCTTTTGCCTTCTTCGATCATAAGATCCTCGTCCAAGTCTGCTGCGAAACCGCCAGCGATAAATGAGTTGACACGATCAAACGCGAATTGATCAGCAGTTTGACCGAATGATTCGTTCCAAATAGAATACCCACGGCGATATACTTCTTCGAGAATATCGGTCGATATACCTGATTTTTGTGATTTTTTGTATAGGGAGAGTTTTTGTTCGTTAGTGAGAACTACGACAGATCCTGCAGTTTGCTCTGCAAAAACTAGCTGAGGACCGAAAGATTTAAATTTCTTTACCATTGGAGTTTCCCTTTAGGCTTATCCAAGAACAATTAGCAGGTCTGCCGTAGCCTTACTGCACTAACAAACCTATTTATAAAATACTATTGTTTAATTATGCTAATTCTTTAACATCGAAGGCAAACCATATATCCAGTTTGGTGGCGTTATCTACTCGTCGCATGCAAAGTGTGAGCATGTTTCTACCGCCTCCACCAATAAGATTTGCTATACCACCATCGCCACCAGTGTTCTTACCAATGATAATACCGCTATGTCGCAAATATGTGCCGCCAGGAACTGTAAATGTGTTGCCCTGATTACTTGAGTATTGATCCTGATACACACGATATTGACTATGCACACCAAATGTGGTCCAAGAAGGTATGGCAGCTCCAGAAATGGTCAACGGACCTTCATACCACTCGTAGATAATGGTGCTTGAAGCAGCATTGTTATTACCAATTTCATATTCGATAATCTGAATTATATCTGTGGCACTCGCGCTACCATTTTGAAAACTTATAACTGGACGCATGGTGTTATCCATAGTCCATCCACGGTTGGCGTTTGTAGAGTGATTGTTAAACGAATATTTGTCCCCAGCAGCTTCTCCTGATATTGATGTCAGTGTTCCTGTTACTGGAAAAGGATTAGCTGTAGTAACAATATCGCCATTCTTGTTAGCGATCATGTGAACATCGTGTAGGACTCTGCGTCCGTCGACGTATGTTTGTGAGTCTTTATTAAACTGTGCCATATCTTACGCCTTTGGTAGGACTAATATCTGGAACTCGGTTCCAATACGACTGGACTCGACCAGAGCATACGCACGAATCTCAATATCTGATTTTTCTGTAATACGCAATGGTGTTCTAAAGTTGTGGTCAAATGAACCAGAAATAAACTTGAAACTTTTCTGTAGCGTCCAAGTGTTACCATAGGGATGAAACCACAATGAACTGGTAATTTCATCGTTGTGTCCACTGTTACCGTTGATACTCAATACAAATGCTTCATAGCCACGTGGCACAGTATAGATACAGTTTTGTCCACGACCCCAAGGAGCAACAAATAGGCTCAACAAAGTTCCACTGCTACTACCATATCTAACTTCCAAGTCATGGTCGTGCGGTAGACTATTGGTATTGTTACCCGACAAATATAGTCTATTGATTCTATAAAAGTTTTGAGAGGTGCTTACTGCGATGGCAGTATTAGTCGGGTGTAAGGTTACAGTTTCTTCAATGATATCATAGTTACTGTCTAATCCATTAATGGTTATGCTTTTGCCTTGTATCTTGGCATCGTTGGCAACAGATTTGATGTAGAGTTTGTCACCTGTGCCTGTGTAGGTGTTCCATGGATATAGTCCAGTACCTTCCCAAACCGTGGACATAGTAGCAGGAGTTGTGCCTAGTGTTTCTGTAGCACCACTTTTGTCAATCAAGAAAGCATTCAGCACATCGGATTCTGTTATAGGTTTACCACGAGCATAAGATATCAATGCTTCATCGTTGATAACACGAGTTGGTAAACCTACTGTATCGCTAACGGCTAATCCATTCTTAGTTATTTGCATTGAGATTGGATTAGATAAGCTGATAGACGATCCGTTGCTGTTATAGATTGCAACATTACCGCTAACTGGCATATAAGGTACAGTAAGAATACCACTATTACCAACTTCAGTTATATGATTATGAACTGGATTTTCTGGTGTACTGTTTACTTGAACAATATCAAGAATATTAACATTACCAGAAATATTAATAGTAGAATTACCTATATCAACAGGCAAACGAGTATTGGCAGCAATGGCAACACCATTACTATTAAAGATATTAACATTACCAGAAATTGTATTGCTAAAAAGATAAGTCATATAATTCTCCAACTTCCGTTGTTATATATCATTTGAATGCCACCGTTATTTTCTGCTAAAATGAACCCACCTGAATCGCTGTCAACCAAACCTTGAACAGTAATAGGGTTTTGAGAACAGTTACCAACTTCATCTTTAACTACAATTACTCTACCATTTTTAGCAATAGCTGGTAGAGTAATTGTAATTGGCGTAACACCAGCGCCGATATAATAATCTTTGTGTGTAAATGTATAATTTTCGTAAACTGTTTTGGCTGGGTGGTCTAAATTGACAACATCACCAGCACCACCACCACCAAGTTGCGAATGGCGCTGTGCAAAACGGTGAAAATCAGCAATTGACTTACGGATAATGTCTAGTTCTTTTTGAACACTAGGAGGTAGTTTATCAGCAACGTCTTGAATGTCGCCATCTTGCTGGCTAGTTTTAGAAAGAGCAATAACGGACTTTGTTACAATATCGTTTTTGGCTATTTCTGGTTCTGGTTGACGACCGATTTCGGCGATTAACTCTGGTTGCTCTAGTAGTTGCTCTTCTACAATTTCTATAATTGGTTCTGGTTCGGCAAATACTCCCTCAACCACTGGCTCGGGTTCGTGTTTTAAAATTGGTTCTGGTTCTGCTATTTTATTTAATGTTTTGTTTAAGTTTTCAAGTAACTGTTTTTCTTTAGCTTTTTTATTTTCTATTTCTTCAAGAACATTTTCAACGCCAAGACCCTTGGCGAAGCTCTTCAGCATCTTTTCTTCTTTGACTTTTTTCTCTTTTATGTCAACTAAAACATTTTCAACGCCAAGAGACTTAGCCAAATTTTCCAAAAATTGGTTTTCATTTATCATTTTTTAGCTTTTAAATCTTTTGAAGGATCAAACGCTTTAAACCCAATTTTTTCATGAGTTTTTGGCGAAGTACTTTTATTTATCATACCCTTCAATACATTATCTCTTGTATCAGCATCAGAAGTACTAGCCTCAACGTAATTAGCAATATGATTGTCGTTTGGTGCTGGGTTGCCCGTATTGAAACCAAGACCGCCAACTGAACCAGTAGTGTTTTCTTTAATTGTTTTCTTTTTCTTTAATGGACCACTTTCTTGTGGAGCGCCACTAGCAGAAAGAGAAGCAGCCGATGGAGCATTACCTTCGTTAGGAACATAAGCTTCTTCTTTAATACTCATTCCTTTTACGACATCTCTCATCATGTCGTCTTTATGTTTTTCTGACATAGCAGCAGAAGAGCCTGAATGGAAAGTATTTCTATCGCCTGACTTAGCAGCTTTACGCATCATAGTTCCAGAAACGCCCTCTACACCTTCAGCATCTGGGTCTCTATCGCCAGCCGAATGAACGTTAATACTATCGAAATTATAGTATCCGTGCTTGCTTTCTTTTCCGTTATAATTGTTTAATAACTTTTCAAACTGTCCAACTCTATCTTGACCGACAACAAGATGTAAGTTTTTAACACCTTGATTGTGCAAACTAACTGCATGATGTAATAGGCTCGGTGCTTCTTCAGAAGAAGTTTGTACATTTGCATTAGGAAATGCATTGCGAGCATGCTTTAGCTTTTGAGTTGGTGATAATGGATTTTTAGAAGGATCTTGCGAGTGAGATAAAACTACGCTGTGCGAACCGCCAGTGTCTTTAGCAATATCTAAAACTTTGTCAACAACCTTTGCGTGGCCAGCAGTTGGCGGATTAGCACGCATGAAAGTTGTAACGTGGTTTGGCATAATAGCTTCTAATAGATAACCTTCAGTTACTGGCTGCTTTTGAAAACGACCAGCGCCTAATAGGTTTTGTCTTGAAAACTCATTACGGTCAACAAACTTAGACATGTTACCGTTTTTATCAACAGCAACTGCACCTTCTGGTCCAGTAGCTTCACCATTAATACTATGACCGAACTCGCTGTTCTTTGCCATAACACCAGTTAAGATATTTTTAGCCTGTTGAAGATGACCGTGAATTTCTAAAGCTCTTTTGAAATGGTTTTGATTTTCACTAATATGTTTCATTAGGTCAGCATGAGCAGCCATTTTTCTATCTTTAGCTGCCTGAGTTTTTACCTTATCAATGTCTTTTTGACTCTTAGTTGTAAGATGGTCCATATAACCCTGTACGGATGGCTGACCACTTTTACGAACCATATCATTAACGTGAGTTTCTAAAGATACACCATGATCTTGAAGAGCATCCATTCCTTCTGGTTTCATTTTGGCATATGCTTGTTTCGCATTTCCCATATGATTTAAATAAGCACGTTGCTCTTCATGGGTATAATTAGAAGGATTGACTTTAATCGTTGGGTCAATGTTATGAACGTCTGGGTGATTATCGAACTTTTCTCTTTGCTTGTTTGAAAGAGGACCAGCCGACATAGAACTTAAATCGCTACCACCGCCATATTGTGTATGAACAACAACGCCCATTTCAGAGTTCTTAATTGCCTTACCCTGTGGGCTATCTTGTGGCGTAGAATATGTAATAGCGTTTGGCGTAAAATTATACTGCCCTTTTTTCTTTTCGATATCTGGCTTAGTATACATCATATCGCCCTGATACACGCCACCGTTCTTTGGCATAATCTTAGGGAGGTGTTGAAGAGCAGCAGTTAGCTTTTCAGCTAGACCAGGAGAGTGGCCATGATTTGCCTGAATATCTTCTGGTGTGAAATTGATCTTTGGGTTCTTATTGAACGCCGACTTAGAGGCAACAAAAAACTGGCCAGTTTTTGGATGAGTACCGAAAACGATTGATGGAGCGCCGTCATACTTTGTTGAAACGTGAGTCGAATTATTTTTACCGAGAAGAGTATTATGAACGTCTTCAAGATGTTGAGCAGCTAAACCAACGCCTTCATGACCGCCATGAATTACTCTATCTTCAACGTGTGTGAGATGTGTTAATGGTTTGCCCTGTGGCTCTTCTTGTTCGGTTAAGTAATTTTTGAAATTTATCATTATTGCGACTCGTCATCTGAGTGGAACTTTTGACCGAACAATTCGTTCGAAGATTTAATACCTGATCTATTTACACCAGGAGCAGAACGTTTATTCCAATTTGGAGCTTCGGCTCTTACAGGAGCTGGAGCTTGAACAGGTGCAGGGGCTGAGGCTGGGGCTGGCTCTGGGGCTGCTCTTTGAACAGGAGCAGCAGCAACATTAGGATTAGCTTCCATACTAGCACGAACTGATTTATTCGATTCTGAGTTTAGCTTAACAGCGCCTCTTGCCGAACCAGTTGGGCGTCCTCCGGAATATACAGGAGTGCTCCAAACGGACATTTTTTTACCATGATCTTTATGGCTAGGGTTGTTATAATAACCGTGAACTGTTACTGAACCACTTTTATCTTCTGGGTCTACATGTAAACCAGAAAATTGATTTAAGTAATCATTAACGTGTTGATCGATTGGATGAACGTGATGAGTTGCCGTTCCGTCTGGGTTCAGGATTGTATGGGCAACTGTTGTTGGCAAATGAGTCGGAGCGTTTACAGTGCCTTTTACTAAATTTCTCAATTCAGCATCTGATCTTTTTGATAGACCGTTTCTAACGTCAGCCGCTATGTTTTTATTTCTTTCTTCGGCAGACTGTCTAACTCTTTCAGCGTTTTCTCTTTCGTGAGGCTGATCGGAATCTCTTAGTTCTTTATACTTAGCATGACCTTTTGCGCTTGATGATAATCCAAAAGATTTAACTACTGCAGAATGTTTTTCTTGATGATGCTGTAATGATTTCCCAGCCATCTGCTCGAAATTTTCTATACCTGGATTAAAATAGTTTGGCTTATCGGACGAACCAAATTTTGCGCTGATCGCATGTTGTCTATTAACGATAAGGTCGGCTTTTGAATTAGGATCGTTAACGTTAGTTTCTTTTTCGTGATCGGAAGGCTGTGAAGTCCAAACGACTCTTGGTGATTGACCTTCTAATCCATAATGTTGAGTGAGTTTACCTGCCATATCTTTTGCATGGTTATTTAAAAGTTGATATCCAGCGCTATTCTCGCCTTCGTCACCAAAAGTTTTTTTAACAAGAGCATCATGAATTTCTTCTGGAGTTTTACCTTCAACTCTATGATGTTCCATATGTTTATCGTCGCCACGCATATGTTTGCCGACTAGCAGTTCATATAATTTACCAGCAGAGTCAGCTCCAGCGCCTGTGCCGAAATCTAAAGCATGGGCTTTCTTTTTAGCTTCTTCTAAATATTCACCGAACTTAAACATTCTTTTTTTCCTTTGGAATAACGGACGTAGTGGTAATATTTACATTACCAGTTTCAGGATCATGTACGACATGATGCGCATGAAACGCTGTCTCTTTATTTTTACTATTTAATTTTAAAAACTTATCTAAGTTACCAGGATGATCGTCATAAAGGTGAACTTTATCATAACCGTGTTGGTCTATCAAACCCTGAATAACTTCTGCTTTTGCGTCAGCAGCTTTTTTGCCTTCTATATTTCCTGCACGATGAACGTGAATCTTATCAATATCAATCCCATACTTTTTCATGTGGTGCGCGAATCTAGGCTGATCGTCTAAATCAGAACGAGCAGTTACAATCGCAGCCTTACCACCATTATTATGTATGGCTTTTAATTTGGCGATCATTTTACGAATAGGATGAGCTGATTTGGTGAATACATCAGAGCTCTTAAATTCACTATAATCGTAACGATGATCAGGAGGAAGCTGATGGGAATTATACTCTTGGTTCGATAAGGAACGAACTCTATTACCATAAGGATCTAAAACATGAACTCTTAGTTTGTTATTATCGTGAGCGAATAAAGTTTCATCCATGTCAAAAGCATGGAGAGTTTTAGAATCTGGTTTAGATTCATTTTCAACGATAAATTGGCTAAATTTGATCATATCAATCCCTGGAAGTTTTATTATATTTATAAAATGCAAAAGGCGAGCCTTTTCAGACTCGCCTTAAACAAATGCGAAATATGGTTGGGCGGAACCCCACCGAATGCTCCCAACTATTCCTAGACCCTTCTCAGTCTCGTGCCTCATACGCATATAGCGTAAAACATATTTCGATCATTTATTTATATTAGAAGTCACACTTTTTAAAATAAAAGTTGGAGAAAAACCATCAAAACCACCACCTAAATTCAAATGTCGCATGAATTCTTTAGCGTCCTTATGGTCCTTAAAGGTTTTGATGATTTGATTAGTGGTTGTTTCCACTACATTATAGATAGAACAATTCTTTTCGCCTTGTACTGTCTTATAATTCATTTATTTACTCCAATCGCGATTGTACATATAAACAATCCCAAGAACTGCTAGAAACAATACAGAGTTGATTACCCCGATATGCATAATATCTTTTGGTGATAGAGCAGGAGCATCAAAGAACCAAAGAACTAGCCCCATAACGGCAAGGGTAGAACTAAAATCAATAATATTTTTAATTATAGCGGTCATTTGTCCAAACCATCCATTCTCCACTGAATAGCCCGAAGCGACTCAACAAGAATTTCAACCTCCTGCTTGAGCTTTTCGTTTTCTTGTTTAAGTTCGGAAACTGTAGCGATTAACATGTTAACGAACACATCTGTCATATCTTCTGTATTATCCATTACTTGAACCCCTCAAATTTACTACGATCAAACTTAGACTTTGGTCGGCTACGTTCATAATCCTCTTCGCCAAACTTAGTGTTATCCATTACTGGTTTATCTTCAGAAAGAGTTTGGGCTGATTGCTCTACATCGTAAAGCCGCATCTTGCCGCGATCCACGCCAACGATAAACCTAGAATTAACCCCAGGATCACCATATCGATTCTTAAGCTGCTTAACCATAATCTGATTGAGGTCTGCCATCTCTTCGGATTGTTTGATGAGTGCAAACATAAAATCAGCTGTGGCTGGGAGTCCAAAGGATTCTGATGTATCTTCCAATCCCACGTCGCTGTTCGAATATCCACTTCGAGTTGTTTGAGTAGCCGAGACGATAGGAACATTGAATTCAACTGCCAACCCTCGTAGTTCTTCTGCGATTGCTTTGATAAGGGTATAAGAATTGACGTTGGCTCCATTTTTAATCCTCGATGACATACAGATGTTCAGATAATCAATGTAGATGATATCTGGAACGAAGTTACGTTTAATTTTAAGTTCATTCAATAGATGACGGAAGTTAGCGCTACCAGCACAGGCGGTAGGGTATTCTTTTACGATCAGCTTGCCTGTAGTTTTACCCTTAACGCGAGCGATCTTTTTATCATAAACGTCTTTTGGCAAAACCTTCAAGTCATCAATCGTAACGTCAAGAAGGTTCGCATCAATACGTTCGGCAATACGTTCTTCTGCCATTTCAAGAGTAATGTAGAGAACATTAAAACCTTTAGTAAGGTTAGATGCCGCACAGTGACACATGAACATAGACTTACCAACACCAGTTCCAGCAAGAGCGATATTCAGCGTTTTCTTTGGTAGCCCACCCTGAGTAATCGAATTAAAGTAATCGATATCAAACGGGATACGGCTCTCTTTAGTGTGATAGAACTCATATCGGCTATCTGCATCTTCAAGGAAGTCGTGACCGATATGAGTGTCAAACGAAACAGCAAGAGCATCCGAGAGAATCTGAGGGATAGCTCCCTTCGCATTTTTACCAGTTTTATCATCTAGGATTTGAATAGATGACATGATCGCATTATAAACTGCTTTTTCCTGACAGAACTTTTCTGTTTGATCGAGCAACCAATCTAGCTTAGTGTCTGGTTCATAATTAAGGGTCTCAATGATATCTTTTGCTCTTTTGAACGCATCTTCATTGAGACCGTCTTTATTAGATAGATCGATAGCCAATGCTTCCTTGGAGGGAAAACTATTATATTGATCTACGTACTCAGAAATAAGTTTGAAAACAATTTTCTCTTGATAATCCTGAAAATACTCTTCCTTTAAGAAAGGAATTACTTTCCGACCATACTCTTCATTATTGACCAAATGCGCGAGAATAGTGTTTTCAATAGCCATTTTCGATCTTTCTCCATCACGTTCTTAAAATATACTTCTTCAGTCTCGACCATCGTTACTTTCAATGGTCGAGTTGTATAGTCGTACTTCGAATTACTAGGCTGTTTCATCATCTTCGTTCGACTCTTCCATGATTTGTCCAACAGCCATCTTATACTTCGATTCAATAAACTTAGAGAAATCGGTAGTTTGGAACATCTTCATCCAAAAATCTTTATTATCGACAATGTCACCAGCACGCATGTTTGGCTGTTTGACTTCACCAGTTTCCTTGTCAACTACGGCATACCAGCCAACTTTAGGTTTAACAATATAACCACCATCCAAGGCGACATCAAGCAACCCAGACCAGCGATTAATACCACCTTCAAACGAGACAGTGATCGGAATCTTTGATTTTTCTTTAACATAACGAGACTTTTCAACATTGATAACAAAGTGATACCCCTGAATTTCACCGCCGTCCTTATCCTGCTGGCGACCAAGAATCCAAATATTGTCCGAGCCATAGTACGAACCAGTGCCACCGCCGACGATATCTTTCGGGAACATTCCAATTTCCTTATAGGTGTGATTGATCACAACCATAGGAATATCCTTGAGCGAAAGATGCGGAGTAATCATACGGAAGAGAGACTTCATCTGCTTCGCGCGAGTCATATCCGCAACAGACTTCTGTTCAAGAGCGTCTTCAACTTCCTTCTTTGAAGCAAGATTACCGATAGAGTCAACAACGATCATAACATGATCATCACGCCCAAGATCCTTGAGCTGAGTCATAATATCAAACTTCAACTCTTCAACGTCAGTGATAGGAGTATGAACAACTTGATCGAAAGGAATGCCAAAAGTTTGGAAGTATGACTGAGGAGTACCAAACTCAGAGTCATAAAAAAGAATGATACCGTCTTTATACTTCTTTAGGAATGAAGAGGCGAGGAGAAGAGCAAAGCCAGTCTTAAAGTGTTTCGATGGACCAGCCAACATTGTCAGTCCAGGAGTAATACCCCCATCAACAGAACCAGAAAGAGCAACGTTGATCATAGGAACTGAAGTAGGAATCATATCCTTCTTCGTAAAGATCTTCGAGTCAATAAGGCTCGCAGTAAGGTCAATCGTGCTGTTCTTAATAAGTTTATCTTTAAGCGACATGTGTTTCTCCTTGTATATGTATTATTAGTATACGGTATATGTGTATAAAAGTCAACTGTTAATATAATCGTCCATCTTTTTAATAAATGCTTTGATTGTTTTATCTCTGTTTGGCCAGACGATTGTATCTTTCTCTGGATTCTTCATAAGGTTGTTAAGAAGTGGCATAATCATTTTACGCAATCCTTCGACCTTATCGTTTGTCTGTGCTTTAATTTCTTCTGAGTCGGCGAATGTAAAGCCGAAGTCATCTTCCTCGTTAAGGTTCATCCGAAAAAATCCTCCAATGTTGATTTGTCTTCGATTTGCCAATCTATAATTTCCGTAATCGAACGGAGAGGCTCTAGGAATGCTTTATCAAACTGCATTTCTCTATTGATATACTTATCAAGATCGAATTCTATAGGAAGCACATCAGGGCTGGCAATGATATTTTCACCGATAGGATTCGGTTCCATAAGATACGCAAACTTGATCTTATCGCCATCTGAAATAGGTGCTAGGTTCTTAACTTTCTTTTCTTTGATAAGACGATTATAGAGCAGTGCACCACGAACATGAATAGGAGTTTTCATTCCATAAATTTGCCCGTGCTTACCAGCATAATCCTTTAGACCTTTTACGCCTCTTGGAAATGCGACATCTTCAAATGGAAGTGTCATAAACTCTTTTTTGAAATTAAGAACAAACTCCTTAAGTTCTTTTTGATTGCTATTCATAATGATACCGAGAGCCTTCTTAATATTCTCACGGCAAACATATGGCGTTGAAGAGCGAACTGCTTCGATACCCTGAAGCTTCAACTTTGGTTTATCATACTGAACGCCTTCAACGTTCCACGCATTAAGAATATACATTTTCTTTTTACGCCAGATGCCCTTGTTAGCGATCGTCTCGCGTTTCATTTGCATCTTCTGCTGATAAGCATTCATCATACCAGCAAGCTCGTCATAACAAGAATTCAAATAATGCTGGACCTTAGTTTCGCAAAACTGATCAATCAACTTAACAGCTTCAAGTTCGTCGCTACCTTCAGGAATAAGTTTTTCAAATGTAACATAGATAGAATCAGTATCCGAAGCAATGACGTAATCAACGCCAGTTGTCTTACAGATCTTATTCATATACTCGTTCATCTTCTTTTCAATCCAGCGGATCGAGAGCTGACCAGACGTCGTGATGGCTTCTGCGTGATTAAAATTGAACCAGCGGAAGTACTGATTGCCCAACGCACCGTAGGCTGAGTTAAGCTGGATCTTCTTGGCCATCTGCATATTGTGATATCGCGCGATGAGTTTCTCGTCATCTTTGCTTTTCGTTTTTTCATACCTTTGCTTGGCTTCAAGCATTTTCTTTTTGTAGATAACACGATCATCATACATCTTCTCCATTAGTGCGGGAAGGAATCCTTGTTTGTCTTTGCGATAGGTGCAACCATTAGCAGCATACGCAACCATACCGTCACGATATTCCCAATTACCTTCTAGCAAATAATCAATAGAAGGAAAATCAATTCGTCCAGCAAATGTCTCTGAACTGATGTTATACTGCATGATCAAATGCGGATACAGAGAGTTCAAGTCGAATGAAACGACCCACTTACTCAATCCTGGCTTCGGCTCTTTAACATAACCACCAACAAGAGATTCGAAATCATTTTGCTTCTTGAACTGCGGAATGACAATATTTTGTTCAAGAAGATAATTGTGAATGATAGTATCCCAAACACGAACAGTCGTGAGGGTATCGTTATAGTTTACCTTCGCGTCATACGCAAGAGCCATAACCTGCTCAAGGAACTTCAACTTATCATCAAGACGGTCAACAAGCACACAGTCGTGAATGTTATACTCGATAAACTTTTGAAAGTTATTCTTATAGAGTTCAAGAAGCGAACCATGCTCTGAATAGTCGATCTTCTTTTTGCCAAGTTCGATTTGCGAAATGAAATCTAGCTTATAAGATTCCTGATTGCCGAATGTAAACTTACGATAGAGCTGATAGTAGTCAAGAACAGAAAGACCAAGAATGTTATAACTCTGGTTTTCCTTGCCACGAAACTCTACGTTCTTTTCAGTAAAGATACCCCATGGCGAAAGCTTCTTAACTTCTTTATCGTTGAACAGCAACTTAATTCGATTAATCAAATAAGGAATGTCAAAGAACTCGATGTTCCATCCCGTAACAATATCGAGGTCAAGAGCTTGCCAACAAGCAAGGAACTTCTGAATGAGCATATACTCATCGTTACACTTAATGTAATGAGTATTAGGATCTTCAGTTACAAAGTCGCCGCATCCAAAAACATAATTACGTCCCTTACAACGAATGGTAATCGCTGTAAGTTCTTTATCTGCTTTTTGAATATCAGGGAAACCTTCATCGGCAGCACACTCAATATCAAGAGTTCCGATGTTTACTAATTTGGGGTCGTAATCAATATCACCTTTGAAGTTGTCAAAGATGTATAGATAAGCAAAAGCGGTAAGCCCATAGATATCCATATTAGAAACATTTTCATAACGCTCGATGAAATCTTTTGCGTCACGAATAGAATCAAATACAATTTTATCTACAGACTTACCGTTTAGAGTGGAATACTTACCACCTTGTTTCTGAACGAAAAGATACGGCTTATATTCGACAACATCTTTAATACGCAATCCTTTATCAAAACCACGCATATAGACTTTATCGCCACGAACAAATGCATTAGTATAAAAAGCCATAATCCCTCCACGAAACACATTATATATTACCTGACTTTCACATCAAAGTCAAGTTTTATTTGTTAGCAATCTTTTCCTGTCCGCGAGTATACGAAGTGATACCGAGGATAGCACCGAAAGCAAGATGGATAAGACCACCATTGCTGAGGGTAAGAGATTGCCAAGCAACGTATGCCATACTGATGCCAGATGCTTTAAGAATCACTGGCATGAACATTGCGATAACTGGAAAAGCTACGAAGTCAACGAAACAGATAAGCATATAGAGCCAACCCATTGCTGGGCGCCAATATGACTTCATCCAATGTTCGTCTTGCTTTGCGTTTTCCTTTTCCCACTGCTGCTTTTCTAATTCAATCTTAGCAAGCTGTGCTTCTGGCGACAACTGCTGAACGGTTGAACTAGACGATGGACTCGAGAACGAACCACTGTAGCTTGTAGGAATAGAAGCAGCTGCACCTTTTGTAGCAGGTGGCAGCATATCCATTGCTGGCTTAGGTGCTTCTGGTTCTGCGTTTGGATCTGGTGTACCAAATTTAGGCATCTATAACTCCTTATGAAAAAACTTCGAGGGCTGCTTCATAATGATGCTTACGATCTTCAAGACCAATGGTTCCGCCATTAATCTTTTTTGTGACCGTTAGAATGTCACCTTGATCTGCCCACTTGTTTAATTCGCGGGAATCCCAAAACCATGCGGCTGACCAAGCTGCACCTTCTTCAGTGCTCAACCATTCAGTTGCTTCAGCAAAATCCATTTCCATGTCTCTTGCGAATGCTTGATAGTTTGACTTACCTGTAAGCTGAATTAGACCACGACCACAGTATCTGTAGCCATCACCAGACGCTTCATCACCATTACCCATACGACTAGCGTATACGCGATTGGCAATCTTTTCTGGCTTCTTAGCATAGTCAGCAGGATTTACAGTACGAAAGTATTTTGGAAATACTCTCTTAAGTCCATCAGCCGAGTAGTTTAAATTTTCTTTAATTGTTCTTAACCCACCAGACTCATGCCCAACTTGAGCAAGAAACATAGCTATACGCTTTGGTGTGTTAATTTCGTAGAAAGCCATTGCTTCATTAAGAGGCTCTACGAATCTTTCAATGATATCTTCAGAGGTATCTTCAAAGAAATCATTCAATTGGTCAAATGTTACTATTGACATTTATATCTCCCATATTATTTTCAAAACATAATATAGAAGAAACTCAACGGTGTTATTTAGTTGTTATTGCTTTAGCCGCAATGAAGACGATTTCTTGTCTAGTCAATCCTAGCTTTTGAAGATCTCTATCATTCAAACATTGTAGTTCGTAAATTGTATTATAAAATCTAAACGTGTCTCTTACAGCTTCGTATGTTTTTGTGAATAAATGTGCCATTTTATTTTCCTTTATATGAAACGCAGAAAAAGCTGGGGGCGAAATTCCCCCAGCTATCATAATCTACAGTTCACTTAAATTATTTTGAATCGATCTTTTTAGCTGAAGCTGGGGCAGCTTCTGTAACGTCTTCGATATTGATTTTCTTTGGCTTCTTATCTTCTGGGATAATATGTTCAAGCCAAATTTTCAATAGACCATTAACGTACTGAGCATTATTCACAACAACATTATCAGCAAGGCTGAAAGTACGTTCGAACGGACGATCGGAAATACCCTTGTGAAGGAACTTTTGATCAATACCATCAGTTACAAGCGAGTCAACAGTTGTATGACCAGCAATCTTGAGTTTGTTTTCTTCAAGAGTAAGTTCGATATCGTTTTTGCCGAAACCAGCAACAGCCATTTCAATCACATAGACGTTCTCGTCTGTTTTCTTAAGATTGAATGGTGGATAGCCAGCAGATGCTGCGCTGTTAGCAACGAGGTCCATAGTTTCTTGTACTTTGGCAAGGAACTTATCCGAACCAATGAAATACTTATCGAATTTATGAAGATCTGAAAAGGTGTGATCGAACTTATAATTAGTCCAAGGATTTGTCATGTTTATCTCCTATTAAGCAAGATTAAGTTATAGTATGGATCCCGAAGCAATCCATAATATTATATAGGTTCTCCACCTATAAAATTCAAGGGGTCAGTGTAATTTTTTTTGATGTGTTTCTTTTGCTATGACCATCAACTGCATCGTTGATTGGTTTAACAAATACAATGGCGTCATGCCAGCTTCGTGAAATTCTTTTCCAGTTTCTAGAAGCCTTTTGAAGTTGTTGTTCTCGTCGTCTTTACAACATTCTGCTGCTTCTTTAATTATATCTTCTGGTATTTGAACAACTGGTACCATTATTAATCCCACAATGCTCGATAATACTTACCAAAGAGACGCAACCCGTTTGCAATACGCTTTTGATATTGCTCGCTGCGAACGAGATCCCATCCATCCTTTTCAGAATAAAACATCATATCATCGCCGTGTGCAAGTTGATCGAATGTCCAGATCATTTCGTCCATGATCCAATTATAGCGATCAAGAGCACGAGTATCATTACCGCCATAATCTGTTACCTCGCCTTTACCAATTTGTGGTGCGTCTTCTGGGTCTGAGCTGAAGTAGCCGTGATTAGCTGCTTTCAGCTGAACAAGCATAGGATGAACGATCAAAGAGAGTGTGTGATCCATCGACCAAGTATCATATGGATCAATTTGAACTTTTACCTTGCGTGTTCTAAACTTATCAATCCATTCACACAGATTTAGAACCCATGTAGTAGAGAGCCAGTCACCGAGCTTGTCTGCTGCTCTGTAATCCCAACGATTATAGATTGCAGGTTCATCTGCAAATACACCACGACGTTCAACCCAGAAAAAGATAGCATCAGCAATTTGGTAGGGTCCAATCCAATCGCGGTAAGGTCCAATGTTTATTTTCATTACTAAATAATCCTATCTAATGGAGGTTATCATGGGTCGTATTCAATTATATATCATCGGTGGAATATTCCTATTCGGAGCTCTTACCGCATTCTATTATAACTGGCGTAAAGGTATCGAGCGCGAAGCTCTACTAGAATATAATCAGGCACAACTCGAGCAAAACGAAAAAGATCAACAAGCTATGAAAGAAAAGCTTGCTGCCATGGCTAAGAGACAGGCAGAGATAGAAGCCGAAAACGCTGCCGATAAAAAAGCATTCAAAGGCAAGATGGAAGAAATCAACACTGTAATCGAATCAAAAGAAACTGTTGATAGACCAGCCTCTGACGTTTTGAAGAAAACAGTAGCTAAATTAAAGGATGCTCCGAAATGAAAATACTTATTGTTGTAGTTGCTATGCTCGGATTGACCGCATGCGCATCAAAACCACGACAGGTGATAACGAAGACGGAGATTCAGGTGTACGTACCAGACCGCTCGTTGTTCTACTGTCAAAACGTAAGGCGATTCCCGAACCCTGATACGTTGACTGATGCGCAAGTCGCAAAGCTGCTTGTTGAGCTTCATTCAAAGAATACAGAGTGCCAAAAGAACGTGAACTCATTATATAAAACTCTTGATGAAGCTAAGAAGAAAGCTGACGAAGGTAAAGTAGAAGAGAAAAAGTAATTACTTTTTCAATAGCTCATAAGGCATACGCTCGAGAATAGTCGTAAGATAAATCACGAGCTTTTCTTTTTCTAGCTTCTCTTCCCACTTTGGGTATGCTTGCTTTAATCCAAATTTATGCATATTTTCTGGATTATAGGCAGAATTTTCAACATACAATTTGATGGTTTCATTAGCATAGTCAAGAGCTGTTTTCATCACTTTTTCTCTACCTTTTGCTGATCATCATACGCTTTATTGGCTTCAACGAACGCTGCTACAAAGTCTTCATCTTGTAAACTGAAGTTTTCTAGTGGCAGTGTAAGTGGTAGCTCAAACGTGATCAACATCACAGGCTTAAAATCTGCATTCATCCGAACGGTTTTATCTAAGATTCTCATCACTTAACTCCAAAGTGTTCGCGCAAATCTTTATTGATATAATCTGCTATATTCGAACGATGGATTATATCATCTTCAATAATGAAGGTATTCCACTTAGAAACTCTATTCATACATTCTTTAATGATGTGTTCGGCAAACTCCTCAAGCACACCATTGAGCTCATATCCCTCGATATACGGAGAATAGAGACCATCATCCTTATCGTATTTCTTAAATCCAGCTTTGATTGCAAGTTCATGAATTAGCTCTTCGTTCATCACTTCACCGTCTTATGAAAGAAAACCAAACAAGCAGCACCGATACCAACTTCCCATGACTGATATGCCATAGAGATAAGAACAGCGCCAGCGACGAGAGCGATGATATTCAGCGCTCCTTTAATTATAACAACGACCATTTGTTCTTTTGCGTATTGTTCTAACAATGTAGGACCATAATTCATCACGATCTCCATAATATAGTGGCTGGGGGACCTGGATTCGAACCAAGATTGACCGAGTCAAAGTCGGTAGTTCTACCATTGAACTATCCCCCAACGATCAGTTGCCGATATACTCTTTACCTTGCTCGGCGTGTTCTTCTGCGATAGCCATCGCTTCTTCTTCGGTGTAGTTGGTAATGTTTGTTTCGGGATAGTACTGAGAAAATACGTTATCATCATCTGTGACGGTCTTAACGCCATAGACGATACCAACTTTGCGACCAACTTTGATATCAATGTAGATGATCTTCTTGAGCTTTACATACGGAACGTATGTTTCGATATCTTTATACCAAGTTTCGCCTTCGAAGTGCAACTCTTGCTGAGTTACCTTTTTGCGCACACGTGGTACGTAGAACGTATGACCAATGTCATACTTCGTAACGACGTTCATAATGAAACTCTTTTCTTACTGGCAAACTTGCTGAAAAACAGGGCGGCCATAACGATCATAGAACTGGCGACCGTATTGATCTACCATTGGTTCTTCCCAACAGCTACGACGTTGATTGTAGTAGTAAGTACCAGCACCAACAACACCAAGACCAATAGCACCAGCAACCCAAGGATTGATACGATGATTGTGATGTTGATGTCTATGATGATGCTGCTGTTGCGCACCACGTGGGTTGTGCCTACGATTATCCCAAGCAGAAGCGGGACCAACCATTACGACCAACAATGCAGCGGCGACAAGGTACTTTTTCATTTTAGATTCTTTCTATTGCAGGTTTACCAATAAGATATTCTTTACTGGTGTTATATTTATTCTGTATCAAACGAATGTGCCTGATCGCATCCTGCATCGAATCAAACTTGATCGAGATATCTTTGAGGTAACCATCTTCTTTCTTTACGACGTAGGCAACTTTTACCATCTTAGACTCCTCTGACCAACTCTATTATATAGTATACGTCACCAACTATTAAAAGTCAATGACCAACATTTTTACCAACTTTCTTACGGTCGTAAGAACCTTTGCCCTTCTTAGAGCGAACAACTCGCGGACGATACTTCGGGGAGTGAACGTCCTTCGCGATTACGTTACGCATCTTCAGCTCCTCTCAATCTTATCAAGAAACTCGACCAACCAAGCTTCTTCGTTGGCCAACCGACAGCTAATACCAATCTCAAACTCGTCGTACTGCGGAACTTTGATAGCCAAAGAACGACGAACATCATGGAGTCGCTGATACAACTCAGCAACAATTTCTTGCTTCGCGCTTGTCGCGTCAGCAGGGAGGAATTCACCAGTCATCTTTGTTCTCCTGTTCATCGTCAACAATTGATTATACCTACCAACTGTTCAAAAGTCAATTACTTATGTCGCTCTTCGCCGAAGAAGTTCTCATATTCTTCGTCGGTCATAAGCTCGTCACAAACAGCGAACAGATCGCCGTCCTGCCAAAGATACCATTTATTACCGTTGATGACACTATGAGCAAGACCAAGGACTTCGTCCCAAGCTTCCCAATACCACGGATGTTCTGGTCCCTTCTTAAGGATTTCCATATTCTCTGAGCGAACACCGTCCATATCTTGGCAATACATCGCCCACTGCTGAGGGATATAGATACCCTGCGCATCGGTAATAAGCAGCTCGATACCTTTCGACATAACACTTCTCCGTTTCATCATCATATACATATATTACCGCCGAACTGTTTTAAAAACAAGTAGAAAAAACTCCTTGATTTTAAAAGCCAACAGCGGTATGATTGGTTGTTAAATAAAAGGAGCGTCAAATGGATAAAGAATACATTTTTGAATCGTTCAAGAAACTAGAAACTTCTTGGGATAAGATTGAATTTCTTAAGGATCTTCAACGACTTAATCTCTCTTACGACATCAATTACGAGGCGCTTATTGCCGCTTGGGAGCTTAGAGGGGACAAATAGTCCCCTCCTTGTTTTTAAAAGAATAATACGCTATACTACGTATATGATGATCAGGAGAACGAAATGACTGTTACGGAACTCGAAGATATTGCTTCTCGCTTGTATGCGATCGTTAACGAAGCTACAGAATTTGGTCATAATCGTATTCAGCTTATGATGCTCGTCGAGGAATTCGCAAACGATCTTCAGGATAAAGCCGATACGCTCGCCGAAGCGATTGCCGAAAGTTGTCGCTCTGGTCCCTACGAAACCGATCTCTGGTACGATACCTCTAAAGAATTATTGTGATTGATTTTAAAAGACGATCGCGGTATAATACGTTATAAATTGAATCGAAGGAGTTTGTTATGCCTAGAGGAATTCCTAAGTCTGGCTTCCGTGCCGCTCGTAATTCTGCTGCCGAACGTATGGCTGCTATCAAAGTGATGCAAGAGCCAGAAGTGTCGCGCGAAACCGATGCCGAAGTCGATGCGCGTATCGCCGATCGTTTCGAAATTCTTGACGTTCTTACCGAAGCTTGTGTCGTCGGTAATGCTCGTGCTCTTATCGTCTCTGGTCCTGCTGGTCTCGGTAAGTCGTTTACCGTTGAGAAACGTCTCCATGAGTGGGACCCGAATGAAGTCAACCACACGATCGTTAAGGGCTACGTTCGTGCGACTGGTCTTGTTAAGTTGCTCTATCAGTACCGCGAAGCAGGTCAGGTTATCGTTTTCGACGACGCCGACGCGATCTTCTTTGATGACGTCTCTCTTAATCTTCTTAAAGCAGTTTGTGACACGACCGATCGTCGTCGCGTCTCTTGGTTGTCTGAAGGTGGTTTGATCGACGAAGAAACTGCTGTGCGCATTCCTCGCAGCTTTGACTTCAACGGTACGATTATCTTTATCTCGAACTACGACTTTGATGCTATGATCGATCGTGGTCATAAACTGGCTCCGCATCTTCAGGCTCTTGTCTCGCGTAGCCACTACATTGATCTCGCGATGAAAACTCGTCGTGACTATCTGGTTCGTATCCGTCAGGTCATCAAGCAAGGATTGCTCGATGATCTTTCCTTTGCCGAGCGTAGCGATGTTATCACGTTCATCGAAACTCATTCAGAGAAGCTTCGCGAACTGTCGCTGCGTATGGCTATTAAACTCGGTTCGTTGCGTAAGCAGGGCGACGACTGGGCTCGTATTGCTAAGATTACCTGCTGTAAGAACTAAGAGGTAAGAATGACTCGCCTTCGCATTCGTGTTAAGAACTCTATGTATGAGCGACGCGATCGTTTCGCGTACCCTATCGCTGAGTTCAACGAATATGAGGGCGAAGTCGCGCCGAAGCCGAAATGGGTGGGCGACGACTCTTTCTGTCTGACTACAGGCGACGCGAACTTTCCCTTCCGTGTTTTGCGTAAGGAAGATATCGTCTGTGGTTGGCAGATCCCCGTCGCCCATTCTACTAATCTACGCTCTCGTTCTTTTAAAGTCAAGCAGTATGTCGTAACCGAGCAGAACAATCGCTGGTCCTGTTCGTGTGTTGGCTTTGGCTACCGTAAGAAATGTTCTCATATCGATATCGCTCAGGCTGCTTGATTTTAAAAGAAGAATACGCTATACTACGTATATGATAATGAGGAGACGGATTATGGCTCGCGAGTTTACGAATCGAATGCTCGAACTGGTCGAAGAAGGAATGTTCGACAAAGACATTCTCATTCTTGATCTGCTGAATTTCCTGACCGAAGACGAAGTGAAGTGCTTTGTCAAGCGTAACGACTTCTTTGGCTTCGAGCATCTTGGCTTTACGTCTAGCTGGCTCGAGAGCGAAGACGATAACGCTCTTGAAGAGGAGCTCAACTAATGAAGAAATACTACTACGAAGTTACTTTCAAAGACGGTCGTCATATCCGTCGCGAATACGTCAGCAAGAAGATCGCTATGGCAATGTTCGAGGCTATGGGATATGAGATGATTCTATTCAACGTTGACTCTGTCTCTTGGGGAGTGATGTGATGTATCAGATCTGGGGCAACTACAAGCTCGCATCACAGAATTTGCTCGAGGAGTTCGACTGGCTACCAGAAGCTCGCGACTGGCTTCATCGCTACATTCGCTGGGGCGACTTCGGTGGCTACGATTATATCTACATCATGGATAAGAAAGAGAATATCTATCAGGCGGTCTACAACGATATCGAGGAGATGGTATGATGTATAATGGCTCAGTTGAATTCAGCGACTACGATATGGAAAACACGGCGAAGGCTGTGTGGATTATGAATGAGTCGGCGCGAGAGAAGTTCGCGAACTGGCGTGAGTTGGAATCAGAGATCACTGGCTTCGCCTATCGCTACGCGAACGACCGTGACACTACGTCTATCTCGACTGGTGGCTTTTCGCTCGCATTTACTCGTCGCGACGATCGTGTCTGGGTTACTCCATCGGTTTCTTCCTTTACGGCTCTCAGCTACACAGAGAATATGAACCGTCGCCTCGATACGATTAGAAGCATGACCGATTAATCTTTTAAAGTCAAGTGTTGATTTTAAAACGAAGTCGCGGTATAATACGTTATAAGATAAGTTGAGGAGAAGAGATATGACGAATCAAGAGTTGGCTAAGGCGATCCGCCATGGTTTGTTCGCCGAGCGCGAGTCGCTCACCGAAGCATTTCAGTATGCGTCTGATGTAATCGGTCGCTGTCATAAGTCAGAGCAGATCGCCGTAACGACTGCACTCTACGTTGTTTTGAATACGCTCGCGAACGAGATCGAGAAGGCTAGTAGCGATACTATTTTCGCTGCGATTGACCGTTGATTTTAAAACAGATACGTAGTATATTAGGTATATAAACTGAAGTCAAGGAGCCGACTATGCCTAACTGGTGTTCTAACTCATTCACGGTAAGCCACGAAGACCCAGAGATGATCGCTAAGTTCGTTGCTGGCGTTCGCGAGGGTAATTTGTTTGAGACGTTTATTCCTTATGGCGACTGGGATTATAACACTTCGGTCGAGAAGTGGGGCACGAAGTGGGATATTTCTTCTGGCGACGCGACGATTGTCGAGGACGGTAAGAGCGCCAGTGGTTGGTTTGATACGGCGTGGTCTCCTGCTATTGCTGCGTATGAGCGTCTCGAAGAGCTTGGCTTTGAGTTGGATGTTTTGTATCATGAGCCAGGAATGTGTTTTGCTGGCCAGTATCACAACGGTACTGACGATTGCTATGAGTATGACTTCAGCAACGAAGACTGGCGTGACTTCATTGGTAACGATGACGTATTAGAATATCTTGAGCAGGAATATGAGTCTTGGCTTGAGTGGAACGAAGAGGAGAACAACAATGCATGATTTCTCGAACACGCTCGTCCGCCTCGCCTATCGTTTAGGATTCACATCTATTCAGTTCGGCGATATGAAGTTAGATATGTTCCCTGACAACCCGTATGATTTACACAACGAACCTGATATGTTCAATGCTTGGCAATTAGGTTTCGAAGACGGATACCAAGAAGAGTTCGAACTCTATAGACTGATGGAAACATAAGGAATGTTCTGGTTCATTATACAATCGCTACTCTGTATCGCCTTCGCCTCGGTCGCCCTATACTCTGATATCGCACTAGCCTCGGCGCTCTACGGATTCTCCTCTGGCATCTGGTTCTCAATGGCATTGAATACTTTCTTCCGTTTACCAACAAAGCTGGCCAAACCCATTGACCAACAACGCTGACCAACCCTAGTGACCAACAGTAATCTCCGATATGGCTACCATTACCAAAACATCAGAACTGACTGGAATAACCAGAACACTACAGATAAAAGCATATGATCAAGATGACTTTGATCGTAGACTAATCGCTTGGCGTGATGGTCGCGTACTACTAGAAGAAGCACTGCCTAATGTCTCCGCTGACGCGAGAGAGTTCATTAAGACAGGGATTACCGCTGAGGAATGGGATAAAGCTACGGGAAAAACCTAATAGAGTAAGCGGGAAAAACGCTTAGAGTGTGCTGGATTCATTGGTATTTTCAATGAGTAATTAATCCCGTTTTAGAAATGCCAGCGTTGTTCTTTTCATCTCCGCCAAGATCCTAGAAGCCGAGCCAAGACAGCAGCAGACCACGACACGCCCGAGTAGAGCGAGTAGCGAGCAGCAGTTTTCAGGGCGCAAGAGCCAATTATAGCCAATTTTACCCCGATCGCCTTTTAAAAGCAACAGCAGATTCTCCTTGAATTTAAAAGATCGCTGGCATATACTTACGTTAGGAGCAGTAGAGACAAAGCGATCCGAGAAAGATATACTACCCCGAAGTATACTCCATAACGAGGTGGCGATCGCCTATTCGCTTTCATAGTTACATTATACGGTAAAAGCTTTTTAAAGTCAAGACCAGGATTCACTGTTTTTCGTCCTTGATTTTAAAAGACCGATAGAGTATTCTAGGTATATAAGGAGAACGATATGACCCGAGCAAACATCATAGAGGCGATAGAGACGAACAAAGAGCGAGCGATCGGTCTCGGCTTTGATTGGCCGACCGTAGATATTTACTTAGAGCCGACCGACGAGCTTTACGCTTTTCTCTGGGAGATAGAAGATTTTCTAGAGGGCGCTTGATTTTAAAAGATTCATCGCTTATACTGAGTATATAAGTTGATGAAAAGGAAAATCCTATGAAACTCTCTGCTGTTTATGGTGAAATTGATGACGTCGTTCTTGACGGCGATTTTACGTTTGAGTCCGCTCGTGCTCTGATTGAATCTTTTGATGATGAGGCGTTTGAGGGCGCTGATATGGTTCTTACTGATGAAAATGGGGTTGAGTGGTTTTTCTCCGGTGATTCTGATGAGTGGGAAAAAGTGGCTTGATTTTAAAAAGAACATCGAGTATAGTAAGTATATAAGTCAACTGTGAAGGAAATATGTAATGGCTACTCAATCTGGTCTCGCATTCTCGCTCTTCGAGGGCAACAAGAACATCACCCACCAGGAATTCGTTAAGAAGTTCCTCGAGCAGTTTCCGACCTGCTCGCCCAAGAATGCTGCTCTGTACTGGCAGAACAAAGCTCGTCGTGCCAAGTTCGGTCTGGCTCCGATCGCTCTTCCTGGCGAGTATAAGGATGCTCGAGCAGCTCCGAAGGCGAAAAAAACGAAGGAAGTCCCTGCCAAGAAGATGCTTAAGGACGTGCTGCCTCCTGCTTTCCGCAAGGCATCGAAGAAGGTCGAGCCTGACAATCTTGCCGAGATCAAGGCAAAGAATCTGGCTCGCATGAAGGAAGTGTCGGCGAAGACGAAGAAGTACAATCAAGTTGCTCGCTCCGAAGGTCGCGGTGTTAAGGACTACGATGCTGACGAAGCACGTGCAGAGGTTGCCTCGCTCCTCGCCGATGACTCCTTCAAGGCTCCTAAGTTCCTGTCAAAGGACGAGGTCAAGGCTCTAGTTTAAGCCGAAACCCTTTTAAAGTCAAGTTTGGGTGCGAGTGCTTTCGATGCTGTTCTCGCTTGCACCCCACTTGATTTTAAAACACGATCGCGGTATGATGGGTTATAAGTTGATTCGAAAGGAACTGAGATGACTATCACCCAAGCCCAACGCACTGCCCTCCTCGATCTCGATGCCAAGTATCTCCTGATCGAGCTCGTTGCCCAGTACGAGCAGCTCCTCGATGCGGTCGAGTCCGCTGATCTGGCTCAGGCTGAGATCGCCGAGGGTGAGCTGGACGACTTCATGTCCCGCTTCCCGAACATCGCGAACTATGATTCGCATGGGAACTACATCGGCTCCATGTCCAACGAGAACGGTTGGACTCCTTGATTTTAAAAGACCGACGAGCTATACTGGGTCTATAGATTGAAAGGAACGAACATGAAATACGCTCCCGAGTACTTCGCCGTCCCCCACCCCGACGATCTCGACGTCGAGATCTGTGGCTTCGTGATCTACACTGCCAACGGACAATTCTTCGACAACTCTCCCTCCTTCTGCGTGATGATGGTGCTCTAATGAAAGACGTAAAGATCGAATTCGCTCTCTTCGCAATGACATGGCTCGCTGGCTTCGGCATGGGTCTGACGATCGCTAAGATCCTGACACAATAATACCCTGGAGACGTTCTAATGTCAACATACGAGGGCTTCATTCTCTTCGGTCCCCTGCTGGTGTTCGTGGGGCTGATGGCTGGTCTCTTCGCCCTTATGAATTCTCTAGAGGGGTGACCCCCCCTATGGGGGTGGGGGTATCATAGAATAAGACAGGGTCCCCTCGGTAGGGTGGTGGCGTAGCGGAAAGTTACTTATTAAAAAGACCCCCAAAGATTTCTCTAGAACCCGCCAAGCCAAAAAACACCCCCATACCCCCACCCCCCTTTTTTTTCCAGTAACGTGAATTCGAAAAATTTTCTCTCTAGAAAAATCGTCTCTAGAACTTCTTCAATAAACTATAATAGGAATACCACACAATGTCAAAGTATCGCTTAGAGGTAACGTTTTGGACCCGCTCCTATAATGGGGATGACTGGATCACAGGGGAGCACGTCTTTGATTTTGATTCGATTGGAAAGGCTGTCCATAAGGCATGCAATCCCTTCATTGATACTAAGGGTCTTATCGAGTCACGAATTTATGATAACGAAGAGAGTCGGCATACTGTCATATGGGCTAAGGACTGGGAAGCGAATAAGATTACAGACTACAGTACATTGCCTGATGTAGACTTTCATAATAGGGAGTATGATAATGTCAAAAAATAAGATCCTTCAGAATGCAGCTGCCTGTGCCAAGTGTGGCGATGAAGTATGGTCAGCTACTCGTCATGACTATCGCGAATGCAAGTGTGGGGCGATTGCTGTTGACGGTGGACTGAATTACATTCGACGGGTTGGTGAAATTACTGCCTTTCTTGATCGTTCTATCTATGCCTCTGATAGAGCTACCGAGGATCTTAAGAAGTCAGTAGAGTGGGCGCGAGAAACTGGGCGTAACGACCTCGGCACAGCGTTGGCGGTTATTCGAGTACTGCAGAAGTATGGCGTGGTTGATACTATTACTTTGGAAAGTAAGTTTGTTGACTAATAGAAAATTTTTTCCGAAACCTCTAAAAAACCTTGACTTTTATTGAAACGTTTAGTATAATCATTAATGCGAGGAGCAACTAATAATGAAACATCGTAAACGACTGCAAGACTCTGAGAATGGCCATATCGTTCTGGTGTACGACAAAACTCGCCTGATCGAACGCCATGAGTATCCGACCTATGGTAAAGCTACCTGGGGTGTTCTGGCTCTTGAAGAGAAGTACCCGAACCTTACTGTAGAGTATCGTGACGTTCGTTCTTTCCGTGAAGACTCCTATGAGTAATGTAATCGACTTCTTTTCTCGTCGGGAAACTAGTACTCTTAACGATAAGGTCGTAATCGTTCCTCTTACAAGAGGCGAGTATCTTCAGGTCGCTAAAGATAATCTTTCTACCGACGACTACGTCTATCTTCTCTGTGCTATCTTAGATGTAGAATTCTATGAGAGTGCCGAAGAACGTCTCCGTAAAGTCGTTGATAGTTATTATACCTTCAAAGAATAAAATAGTACTTGTTTTTAAAATAAAAGTAGCGTATACTAAGTATATGATAAGTTGAGGGAATGGTCCCTGCTATCGAATCTATAGGTGATATTATGGCTCATGAAATTGAAATGGTGAATGGTAAAGCCCAGATGGCGTATGTCGGGGAAACTCCTTGGCATGGTTTGGGCGTCTCGGTCCCTGCTGACCTCACTCCTACTCAGATGCTCGATGCAGCTGGTCTTAACTGGACGGTCGAAAAGATCCCTGCCTATGCTAAGGTCGGTGGTAAGAACGTCGCTGTCGGTCAGTCGGCTCTTGTTCGTTCCTTTGATAACAAGATCCTTGACGTTGTTTCGGATGACTGGAATCCCGTCCAGAACGAAGAAGCTTTCGACTTCTTCAACGAGTTTGTCGCCGCTGGTGATATGGAAATGCATACCGCTGGCTCGCTCAAGGAAGGCACGATCGTTTGGGGTCTTGCGAAGGTCAAGGAATCCTTCGAACTCTTTAAGGGCGACCAGATCGACTCCTATCTTCTCTTCTCGAACTTTCACAAGTATGGTCACTCGACCGACGTTCGCTTCACGCCGATCCGTGTTGTTTGCAATAACACGCTGACTCTTTCGCTGAACGGCAAGGTCGAGCGTATGGCTAAGATTTCTCATCGTAAGGTTTTCGATCCTTCTGATGTTAAGGATATGCTCGGCATCGCAACTGACAAGCTGCATAAGTATAAGGAAATGGCTCAGTTCCTCGGCTCTAAGAAGGCTAAGGACGAAGATATCGTCGAGTACTTCTGCCGCATCTTCCCTGTTTCTGGCTCGAGCGAAAACAAACGTAAGGAAATTTCGAAGTCCGCTCAGACGGCTCTCGACATCCTTCACACTCAGCCAGGAGCTACCTATGCCGAAGGTACTTGGTGGCAACCCTTCAACGCTGTGACTTACCTGACCGATCACCTTGCTGGTCGTTCGGCTGACACTCGCCTTGCCTCTGCTTGGTACGGCTATAACAAGGGTGTTAAGACTAAGGCTCTTGAACTCGCTGTTGAAATGGCAGAAGCTGCCTAATGATCTCCCAAAAGGATATCGAAAAAGTCCTGACTTCGAAACTGGAATGGATTCGTCTTAGTGACATCTATAACCCAGTTTCGAAGCGAATGGAAAACCTTGTAAACGAGCACGGCAACTCTGGTGTATATCAGGTTTGTACGACCGCTGATAAGTCCGAAGAGATCCTCTTCGCCAACCTTGGTTATATCGGAGAAAGTAAATCTATCTTCGGTCGAACCTACTGCTTGAAGATCAACAAGCACAACGCTTGTAATTATATCAAGCATAACAATATTGATATCTCGGATATCTGGGTCCGTTATTTTTTTACGAGCCCCGAAGACCGTCAGCCCCTAGAACGGTTGATGCACGAAACGATGGAAAAGCAGTATGGCTATCGCTTTAAGTGGCGAGAAGCTTCTGCAGGAACTGACGGTTCGCTTCTTCGTCTTTACGAAATGATTGACAAGCTCAATAGTCGTGAAGATGCAGAAACTGTTTATCGTTACGTTCGCGAGCGTTGTGTAGAACTGTATCTAGATAATTTGGATAACAACACAGAAGGTGAATGATACATGGCTCGTCGTCCTGGACTTATTGCAAAAAAAACAAAGAAGCCTCGCGTTACTCGTAACGAAGCGTATCTTGTTAATTTGAAGTATCTTGGCGACGAGCCCGTTTTCACCAAGCCTCTTACAGAAGGCGATTATGCACGTGCTTTGAATTGGTACAATTATATGTGCGACAATTCAGATGCTCGCGAGTATATCGAAACTTATCTTAAGAATACAAATCGTACAATCGAATATAAGAAATTTAAAAAGGTTCCTGACGTTTGGATTCCTACAACTGCCGCTTGGGTTTGTAGGATGATGTCGAAGGGCTATAACCTTCCTGATAGCTCGAAACCATATTTTGAAAAGCGTCTTAAAGAAACTCTTTCTAAGGCAAAGGAAGAAGATAAGAGCGTAGAAGTTGATACTCCTAAAGTTTCAATTCAAGATCGTATTAAAGAGAAAGCCCAAGATATCATCGGCGATATTGAAGAGCTGATCGATAGGGGCGAAACGTTTTCTCTTTATGAATGGCTCAAGGCAAAGGAAGTGCCAGCCCTATACGCTCCTATGATCGTCAGTAAATATGCTCCGTGGTTGGACGAGCTTATCGAAGCTTTGGAAGGTTCCGACGAACAACTTAAAGAAGCGTATAAGGGTCTTACAAAGAAACAGCTTCGTGAGCGAGTGGAATTCTTTAGTAAGTTGATTGAAGACTCCGAACGTTATGGTAACGTAGCTAAGAAAACTAGAACTCCTCGTAAGCCACGTGCAGTTTCCGTTGAAAAGAAGTTGAAGGGTCTTAAGTTCCAAAAAGAAGATAACACCTTCAAGATCGCTTCTGTTAATCCAGAAAAAATTATCGGTGCTCAGGAACTTTGGACGTTCAATACAAAGAATAAAGTCCTTACTGTTTTCCGTGCTCTTGATCGTGGCGGTCTTCAGGTAAAGGGTACGAGTATTATCGGTTACGATGAAAAGAACTCTGTTAGCAAACGAACTGGTCGCAAGCCAGAAGAGTATGTTAAGAGAGTTTCTGATGGCGGTAAGATCGTTCTTCGTAAACTTATGGACGATCTTAAGAACGAAGCTACTTTCGCTCATCGCATTAACGAGAACACTATCCTACTGAAGATTGTAACTTGACTTTAAAGGTATAGTAGGGTATTATAAATATTGTGCTTAGGTCGTTGAGGCGTATGGAATAAACGTTTCGGACGTGGGGGCAGTACCCACCGCCTCCACCATAAGCACTCTGGTTGTTCGGCGAGACGTATTGGTCGCACAACGTTCCTGTAGATACGTTAAAGGGCAGAGTGCTTTTGATGGGGGCGAAATAGGATCGACGTGCGTAGTAAAGGTGCGAGGAGACCGAAAGCTAATCGTAAATGCAAACGACAATGTTGCATATCGTCAGGCACTAGCTGCCTAACATGAGCTCGAGGGGAGCTTGGAAACAGAATCCCCTCACCCTTTCTAATGGTCACTTAGCTCAGCTGGATAGAGCAACAGACTTCTAATCTGTAGGTCGATGGTTCGAATCCATCAGTGATCGCCATTTATGGGGGATGGTGTTGGTACACAGGGAGGATTTATAAACCTTCTAGCGCCAGATTAGCGTTCTCGAGCAGGTTCGAATCCTGCATCCCCTACCATTTCAAGGAGCATATATGAAAACTGAATTTGTTACAGATCTCCCCATGGGTATTCTTCTTATGGTTATTTCTCAATTTTTCCTTATAGGCGTATATCAATTGTTAAGTACAACTTACTGGTATACTATTATCGGTATTGTAATATGTTCGGTTTTTTATTGGCGGCTTTTCAATCTTGGTTTTCGGGTTGCCTTCTTAGGCGTTGAAGTAGAAATAGAGGATGAAAAATGATCATCAACAATTTCGTTGAAGAAATAGAAAAGCTTTGTAGAACGAAAAATATTGACTATATCGACGCTGTTGTTATTTGGTGTGAAAAGAATAATTTAGAGGTAGAATCCGCTGCTTACTGGATTAAAAAGGACCCAGCGATGAAGGCTAAAATTCAAGCTGAAGCTGAAAATTTAAATGTCCTAAAGCGTGGAGCAAGGTTGCCTCTATAATAAATATTGGAGATTGGGCGGAGGGGCTGCGATGTACGTCAGAGCGTCAGGTAAACCATCAAAGGTTCCAATAAAACTGTGTAAAGAAGCAGTTAAGTTTTATGGTCGTCAACTGCTCGGCGAAACCCTCTATCACAAGCTAGAAATAACGATTAACTTCGAAACGTTTAAAGCGAATAGCAATGAATATGCTTTTTGCGAATGGGAGTTCGAAAACCATCGTTCTAGAGATTTTATAATAACGATAGATAAGAAACTTTCTAAGTCGGCTATGTTATTAGCCCTCGCCCACGAGATGGTTCATGTCAAGCAATATGCTAAAGGTGAACTTAAAGATTACTTAAAGGTTCATAAGAGTAAATGGAAGGGTGAGATTATCGATCCTAACGAAGTTGATTACTGGGATCATCCATGGGAAATAGAAGCGCATGGGCGCGAAAAAGGTTTATATATTAGGTTTGTAGAACAAATGAAGAAATGAGTATGTCAGCTTTTGAATGTTACAAAGAGTACGTGGCTCTTAAAAACCACTTTACAAAACCGTCTTATGATTACTTCAAATATAATGGACAGTCAAGGTTAAAGCCTTCCTCCTTTGAAGTTCGTAAAGATAAGTTATTCTTTCAAAAACTAGCCAAGCATCCAGACGTCCATAACTTTCTTATCGCGAATCTTTCGGATAATGAAAAGTCTTGGATCCGCGAACTTGCGTATAGCGAAACTGCAGAAAAAACTTACAAGGATTGGCTCAAGCGCCAACAGAGTTTGAGTTATGTTTTCAAAAGCGAATTGAATCAATTAGATTCTAATTTCAATGAAAACTTTATCTGTAAGAATAACGAACACCCGATTCTTTTGAAATTGTTTCTAGGTAAGCAAATCAGCTTAGAAACTTTCTGTTTGCTTCTCGAATTTTCTGGTGCGAAAAGTTACTGGGATTCTAAGATGCAATACGACTTGGTTTGGGATAACCTTAAAACCAAGGTTGAGAAGTACTCTCCCTTCATCAACTGTGATAAGGATAAATTGAAAAAGATTGTCCTTGACTATTTTGAAGAATAGGGTATACTAAATAATGTTGAGCATTGAGCTCATCATACAACGTCATACACTGTCATACAAAACATACGGAGAATATAAATGGTAGATTTTTCTAAGCTTAAGGCAATGTCTGGTAAGAAGTCTCTCGAAGCTCTTACTGCCGAACTTACCAAGGTAAATGGTAATACAGAGTCAAAGGGTTCAGATGATCGTTTCTGGACTGCTACGGTTGATAAGGCTGGCAATGGTTACGCCGTCATCCGTTTTCTTCCTGCTCCCCCAAATGAAGATGTTCCTTTCGTTCGTATATTTGACCATGGTTTTCAAGGAACAGGTGGTTGGTATATCGAAAATTCTTTGACCACTATCGGTAAGCAAGATCCAGTTTCTGAATATAATTCAAAGCTTTGGAACTCTGGCATTGAAGCTAACAAGGAAATTGCTCGTAAGCAGAAGCGTCGCCTTCATTTCGTCAGCAATATCTATGTTGTTTCCGATTCTGGTAACCCTGCTAACGAAGGTAAGGTTTTCCTTTACAAGTACGGAAAGAAGATTTTCGATAAGTTGAACGAGGCAATGAATCCTCAGTTCGCTGATGAAGAAGCAGTCAATCCTTTTGATCTTTGGGCTGGTGCTAACTTCAAGTTGAAGATTCGTAACGTTGAAGGCTATCGTAATTATGATAAGTCTGAGTTCGAAGCTTCTAAGCCTCTTCTTGCTGACGACGAGCAGCTCGAAAAGGTTTGGCAGTCAGAACACTCTCTTCAGGAGTTTCTTGACCCTAAGAACTTCAAGAGCTACGACGAACTTAAGGCTCGTCTCAATAAGGCTCTTGGTGAAAATCCTAACGCTGAAAAGATTCAGCGTGCTGAAGAACAGGATCTTCCTTGGGCTCGTACTGAAGAAGCTCCGCAGCAAAAGGCTGCAGCTGCTCCTAAGTATGCGGCTGCTGATGAAGACGAAGATGAAGAGTCTTTGGAGTTTTTCAAAAAGCTCGCTGCTAGCTAATATGAGAAAGGGAGCTTCGGCTCCCTTTTTTTATGCACTAAATTTGACAGCGCTTTGTAATTCAGGAAAAGCTCTAGATAAATCTGCCCACCACGAAGCCTTGGCATTTGTATCAGAATTATAATCAGAACGTTGACCAGCGACGTTAAATTGATTATTAACAACATCCGACTGTTCTCGAGCGTTTCTTTTTTCAGAAGCATTTCTTAATTGTCTTTGAGATAATGCTTCTCTTTCTTCGGCAGATTCATTTATAGCATTGATTTGATTTGTTCTTCTATTAACTTCTTGATCTCTTCTAGCATATTCTCCCCCAGAACGTTCGTCAGGGGAAAAGATACTTCCTATAGCTCCTAAAGCCATTCCTGCTAACCCACCGATCATAGCTCCTTGACCGCCTCCAAAAGCGCCACCAAGCATCATCCCTGCGCCAGTAAGATTATCCATTGGTCGACCCATTGGCATCATACCCATTTGAGGCATTCCCATACCAGGCATCATACCCATAGGACCCATACCCATTCCCATCGGACCGACGCCCATAACACCAGGCATCATACCTTCTCCCATCCCGCCTCTACTAGCTGTATGAGAATGATCCATTTTACCACCAGCTTCGGCTCCTTCAGATGCCCCTGCGGAAAAATGCATCGTATCTTTGCTACTTTGCCAATTACCACCCCAACCTAATCCATATTTTGCTGCTATAGCGCCAACATTAGCTGGCATATCAGTTTTACCATAATTTGGTTGGCCAGGGAATGTATGTGGGTTTTCGCTAGGGTTGATATCAATAGCCATACCCTGAGAATGGAAACTTGGTCGACCTGTACCAGCTATCGTCGATCCAGGTCTATAGCTACTTACTGATTTAATTTTATACCCAGAAGCTTCTAGTTCGTCAACGAATCCTTTAAAATTTTGAGCATATTTTTCATTAACAGTATAAGAGACTCCACTTGGCGATCTCAATGTTGTCATGCCATTTTGAGAACCAGCACCTTCTCCGCCAACTTTAATTCCACCTTGAGAATGCGGGTCAGAACCTTGGTTTCCTGAAGTTTGACCTCCTGTAACTGTCATTCCCATACCAGATGCATTTTGACTAAACTTTTGCATCCAATCTTGAGTATATTTTTCTGGAGTAAGACCACGATTTATCTCTATGGCTTTATCTGACATCTTTCCTGCAGAATTGCCAGTATACCATTCTCTAGGTATAGCAGATACATCGCCGTTATTTCTTGATAAAATATCTTTAACATAAAACCTAGCTACTTGATCTTGAACTTCTGGTGGAGCATCTTTTGCTCTTTTATATTGTTCTATATCTACACCAGCTTTTTTAGCTTGAGCTTGCCAAGTTGAATCTGTAAACTGATAACCACCAGAAGCAGTAGAACCTTTTCCTTCGGCGAAACTGGTTGTTGCATAATTACCGCCAGATTCCTTTCCTCTAATAGTTTGTAAAGCAGCATCTACTTTTTGGTCTTCAGTTCCACCAACTACATTATAGCCAGCGCCACCGCTTTTGTCGCTGTTTAAATAACCGAGACCGAGCGCTCCAGCGCCAAGAGTTAACCCTGCTAAACCTTTAGCCCATTTTCCTAATCCAGCTCCTGGTAATAATTTATCCAAAAGACCAGTATTGTCTTGACCGCTTGCACCACCAGCACTTTTAGATGATTTCAAATAAGATGTTAAGCTTCTTAATTCAGCAAGCATACTATTTTGTATGCTAATAGATTGTTGTAATAATCCATTAGTCGAATCTATTTTCGCAGCTGATTGAGCAGAATGACTTTGAACTTCGCTTAATGCGGAAGATAATTCGTTAAAGCTAGATTTATGGCTAGAAAAAACACCAGATATATCTTTCACTATTTTAGATATATCTCTATTATTATCGTTGGCGCTTTTTCGAAAATCACCATGCGATCTATTCATAGATGTTAAAAATCTACTTAATAGTGAGTTTTGGACTTCAGCCATTTAATTAACCACTTTTGTTTTGTTTTTCTTCTAATTTTTTAAGGTAATTCATTAACATTTCTGTATAAAGATCTCTTTCGAAAGGGATCAAATTTTCCAATTCACTAATTGAATATTTATGATGCTGAACCAAAGAAAATATCGTTGTATAGTAGTTTTCCAACGAATTATGGTTCAGCGCCATGTAAAAAAATCGTTTAACGAGCTCAACACTATTTCTCTATCGTTTTCTAAAGAGTTTTTATACTGAATTTTATGTTCAATTTTAGGTACATTTACTAAAAACTTTTGAACATCTTCAAAAACTTTCATGCTTAAGTTTTCTAAAAATTCGCTAAGTTCGTTTTTAGAGTAATTGCTTGATTCGTAAATTTCATCCTCATAATATATCTTATCAATGCAACGAATTATGAGTTCGAACATGTATTCTTTTTCAGAATTTAAAAACTCTTTGTCATCATATAAAGTTGACGAAGGATACTTCATAACGATACCTGATTTTTCAGTAATTTTTATGTTATTTTCAATATTTTTCGGAAAAACAACTTCTATAGAATTTAAATCAACGTCGAACTCATAAATTTTTTCGTCTTCAAAATCTTTATAAGCGACTTTAGCAATATTATCGATAGAAACCGCTCTTAACTTCAAAAAAAGATATTCTAAATCAAAAATAGCAAGCCTATCAATATCAAGTTTCGTATCCATGATACAGTTATTGATAATTTGCTTAATAGCAGACAAAATATCAGAAGGGTTATCGCTTTCTTTTGCCATAAGAAGTAGTTTTTCTTCTTTAACAAGGAAAGGTCTAAACTTATAGTTGTTTCCTAAAGATGGTACTTTAAAGTTGTAAATCGGATAGTCAATTTTTGGCAAATTTGACATAAAATATCTCCATTATAAAAATACGTTAAACGACGAAAATCGAAGCTGGTAAAGTTAATTCGGAACTAACCATTGTGAAATGAGAATAAGTGATAGAAACGTTAATCTTCATCAAGGTGTTATTATCAGCCCAAGCTAAAGGTACTTCTCTTAAAGCAACAGGAAAAGCTTCATACAAATTGATTCTTTGTGCTACTTCGCCATACGAATTATAAACAACTATTTGAATCGTAGTTTGATAGTGATCTTTGTAACCTGATGTAAATGTTGGCATAGCATTTATTTCTCCGAACCCATTATCTTCGGAGCCTGTAAAATCGTAAATAGATTTTATCCACTGATACCAATATTGCCAAATTTCAGCTTGTTCATCATTTAATACAGAAAATGTAATTTCATTAAACTGCGCATTGAAAGGATGCTTATTTGATGTACCAACGCCATAACGATTGATGTCAGCCGAAAGTAAAGAAATTCCAGGAGCCTTAACTTGATCTATTCTAAAAGTTTGTATTCTAGAAAGTTGGTTTAATGTTCTAAACCCTGTAGAATTAGCCAAAGAAGTACTGAAT